>Ga0134095_1000131_pt1 | contig 84290 bp, 78 predicted proteins | sample 6_2taG_FD_94449 | JGI IMG/M metagenome (GOLD analysis project Ga0134095, IMG submission 94449) | Switchgrass degrading microbial communities from high solid loading bioreactors in New Hampshire, USA - 6_20_20_110_A2 metaG | ecosystem: Engineered > Bioreactor > Semi-continuous > Anaerobic >... | reverse complement strand
GGGATGGGTGTAACTCCATTTTACTTGAGATTTCAACTCCATGCTCTCTTTATTTGCAAAAAAATGTTGGAGTAACGAAGTTGTTATCACTTCGACACCCCAACATTTATTATAGAACCTAAACTAAAATGCCCTGCGGCACCGCAGGGCATTTTGTTGTAACATTAGCAACATTAGCCGTTAATCTTATCTTTCAATCCTTTACCTGCTTTAAAAACGGGTGCCTTGGAAGCGGGTATAATAATTTCTTCCTTGGTCTGAGGATTTCTGCCTTTTCTTTCGGCACGTTTCTTTACTTCAAAGGTACCGAAGCCAACCAATACTACCTTTTCACCAGCAACCAAAGCTTCTTCCACTGAAGCAATCATTGCGTTCAAAGCAACTTCGCTATTCTTTTTGCTTAATCCGGATTTTGCAGCAATTGCACTTACTAATTCTGTTTTGTTCATACAAGATAACCTCCCGCACTTAATTTCGACATCATTTTATAATGAAAACCCTCTAAAGTCAAGTATTTGAGCCTATAATTTCTAAAAAAATTATAAAAATTTTACAGATGATGAATTTTATTAATCCCAATATCTTCTATTCAAGCTGTTTTTAATACTTTCCGGAATATACAATTATATAAAATAAAATGAAAAAAAGGTATCTATTTGTCAATACAGCACGAACTTTTTTCTTTGCCGACGAATAATGTCCCTATATTTTCCCCTTTCAGAATATCGAGTATAACCAGGGGATCCTTTCCGTTTGCCAAAACCATATGTATTCCAGATTTTGTAACCATGTCAGCCGCATTCAGTTTTGTTACCATTCCTCCAGTGCCCATTGCCGAGCCCTGTCCGCCGGCAAAAAGCCTTTCCTTGTCAGTTATCTTCGTAACGGTATCGATAAGAACGTAATCGGAGCATTCTTTCGGATTGCCGTTATAAAAACCGTCAATGTCGGACAGTATAATCAGCAGGTCGGCTTTAACGAGTATTGCAACGACAGCCGACAGCGTGTCATTATCCCCGAACTGTTCCAGGGAACTTATTTCGTAGGTCGAAACCGTGTCATTCTCATTGACGATTGGAAGCACACGCTGGTTAAGAAGGTGTTCAAATGTATTTTCTATATTTTTCCGTCTTATCGGATCGTCCACGTCGTTTTTTGTCAGCAGGAGCTGCGCGACAATCTGGTTGTAAGTTGAAAACATCTTGCTGTATAAATTCATGAGTTCGCACTGGCCGATAGCCGCCAGCGCCTGTTTTATTCCCATAACATTGGGCCTTTCCTTTAAGTTCAGTTTTCCCATTCCGGCGCTGATGGCGCCTGAAGAAACGAGAATCACTTCAAGACCGTCGTTTATAAGTTCGGAGATTGTCATAGACAGCCTGTCTACGCGCGGGAGGTATAATCTTCCGTTATCATGCGTGAGTGTCGACGAACCCACTTTAATGACAATACGTCTGGCATTTTTTAATTTCTCCCTGTAATTGCAGGACATAAAAGCACTTCCTTTGCGACATGATAAACATAATTACCAAGCATTCATATTGAAGTATTATACCACAGAAATTAGTAATTCGACAGGCCATTAATTTTTTTGCAACCTGTTTGCTCATTTGATATAATCACGTTGAAGGTATTTCTTGAGTCGTTTTAAGAGATGGAGCAGTTTATATGGTGACAAAATATATTAAAATAACACCGCCGGTATTCACCGGGCTTGATGAAGCCGCGGACGCATTAAAAAACGGCAGGCTTGTGGCTTTCCCGACTGAAACGGTTTACGGTCTCGGAGCGAACGCTCTTGATGAAAATGCGGTAAGGGAAATTTTTACTGCAAAGGGCAGGCCTTCGGACAACCCTTTGATTGTTCATATTGCGGATATATCGACTCTTAAGCTTCTTGTGATGAAAATAAAACCTGAAGCGGAAAAACTTATGCATGCTTTTTGGCCCGGGCCGCTGACACTGGTTTTTGAAAAATCTCCGAATGTGCCGAAAGTGACAACGGGCGGGCTGGATACCGTCGCGGTGAGAATGCCTGATCATCCCGTCGCGCTTGAACTGATAAAAAAAGCGGGGGTTCCTGTGGCGGCTCCAAGCGCGAACAGGTCGGGAAAACCGAGCCCGACTCTTGCGGAACACGTGCTGGAAGATATGGACGGACGCATTCCATATATAATAGATGCGGGACCGTGCAGAGTCGGTGTTGAATCGACGGTACTCGATCTTACTGAAGACACGCCTGTGATTTTAAGACCCGGAGGGGTTACCATTGATATGATTGAGGATGTAATTGGGCGTGTTAAGCAGTATAAAACCGAGGCAAACATCGAAATGATAAAAAGCCCTAAGTCCCCGGGAATGAAATATGTTCACTATGCCCCTAAAGGAGAGGTAATAGTCGTCTCGGGGAAAAACAAAGTCAGCGAATGGATTAACGAAAAATTATCGGAGGATGAAAAAAACAGTATAAAGGCGGTTGTTGTAGCGGCCGACGAAAATATTGAAAACTATTCCGCGGGAATAAAAATGTCTTACGGAAGCATCAAAAGCCCGCAGGAAGCAGCGGCCAGTATTTTCCGGATTTTCAGGGATTGCGACAGGCTCGGCGCGGAAAAAATATATATAGAGGCCATTCCTGAATACGGCATCGGATATGCGGTTATGAACCGTATTAAAAAGGCCGCCGGCGGAAAGGTTGTTAACCTGGAATAAACTTTATTCCCGGGCGCTGTTCCGGGTAAATAAGCGGGAATCATAACCCGCAGAGGGGTTTTGGCAATGAAGAAAACAATACTGTTCGTTTGTACGGGCAATACTTGCAGAAGTCCAATGGCCGAAGCATTGTGCAAAAGAATGCTGAAAAAGAAAGGCCTTGCGTCCGAATATGAATGTTCATCCGCGGGCGTATACGCTTTTGAGGGTGACAGTGCTTCATACGAAGCGATTTCGGTTCTGAAAAAGAGCGGTATCGACATATCCAGGCACTACGCAAAGGTACTGGACCTGGATATGATTAGAAACTCATATATAATACTTACGATGACAAGAGATCATAAAAGAATGATTCTCGACGTTTTCCCCGAGGCGGCGGATAAACTTTATACGCTTAAGGAGTACGCGGAGTACGACCGGGATGACTGGGATATCTCCGATCCTTTCGGACTCGATGAAAATGCTTATTTTGCGTGCATGTCCGAAATAGAAAACGCAATTCTTAAAATTTTGGATAAGCTTTGACAATGGGATGTATATCTTATAAAATGTCTATAGACAAAAAGTATACATTAGCCGATTATTTTTTATGCGGAGGTTTGCAATGCTTGCAATAGGCTGTGATCACGGCGGTTATGAGATGAAGGAAGCAATAATTAAATACTTTGATAAAGCAAACATCGCTTACAAGGATTTCGGTACATTCAGCACGGAATCGGTCGATTATTCGGATATCGGTTATGAAGTTGCAAAAGCCGTGTCGGAAGGAAGGTTTGAAACGGGAATAGTTATCTGCGGCACGGGAATAGGCATTTCGATAACCGCAAATAAAGTAAAGGGAATACGCGCGGCGTTATGCACTAATTCATTTATGGCGAAAATGGCGAGGGAGCATAACAATGCTAATATTTTAGCCTTAGGCGGCCGGGTTCTGGGGATAGATCATGCGATTGATATAGTAAAGGTTTTCCTTGATACCCCGTTTTCCGGTGAAGAACGTCACAGCAGACGTATTGATAAAATAAGAATTGTTGAAAACGGTGATTCAAGCAGTAAATAGAGTGAATGCCGGCACAGGCATTCACTTTATTATCGTAAAGCCTTATATATAAGGCAGTGCGATGAAGCATTACGAAAATATAAATTTAATAGAAAGCGGGTTTGATTATGCAGAATGTATTCGTTTTTGACCATCCACTAATCCAGCATAAGGTTTCGCTTCTCAGGGACAAGAATACGAGTTCGAAGGAATTCAGGGAACTCGTTGCAGAAATATCCGTCTTAATGTGTTATGAAGTTACAAGGGATATCCCGTTAAAGGAAATAGAAATTGAAACACCGGTAGGCATTGCGAAGACAAAAGTAATATCGGGCAAGAAATTGGCGATTGTGCCTATATTAAGAGCCGGGCTTGGCATGGCCGACGGTTTCCTGCAGCTTATGCCGATGGCCCGTGTCGGTCATATCGGAATTTACAGGGACCATGAAACGCTGCAGCCTGTTGAATACTACTGCAAGCTTCCTTCGGACATTGATGAGCGCGATGTTATATTGCTTGATCCGATGCTCGCGACGGGAGGCTCTGCATGTGATGCGGTTAGTTTCATTAAAAAACGCAATGTAAAAAATATAAAATTCATGTGCCTGATTGCGTCGAAAGCAGGGATAGCGCGCTTGAATTCCGAACATCCCGACGTTTCGATATACTGCGCCGCCGTAGATGAAAAACTAAATGATCACGGATATATAGTACCCGGGCTTGGTGATGCGGGTGACCGGCTTTTCGGGACAAAGTAGGTATTCGTTTCCGCCGTATTATACTATTTATCGGCTTCTTCGGTTATTTCTGCCTTTCTGTTGAGGGGTGATTAATATGAGACCCACTTGGGACGAATATTTTATGGATATAGTTGAGCTCGTGAAAAAAAGATCCACTTGTATGAGGAGACAGGTGGGAGCGCTCATAGTGAAAGACAAACGGATCCTTGCAACAGGATATAACGGCGCGCCGGTCGGGTGCAAGCACTGTGCAGAAATAGGCTGCCTTCGCGATGAATTAGGCATCCCCTCAGGCCAGCGCCACGAAATATGCCGGGCAGCACATGCGGAGCAGAACGCGATTGCCCAGGCGGCTTATTCGGGGACAAGCGTTAAGGGCGGTATAATGTATGTTACTACTCAGCCTTGTGTCCTGTGTGCGAAGCTGATAATAAACGCCGGTATTATCAAGGTTGTTTTTAACGGGGACTATCCCGACAAGCTTGCAATGGAACTTTTTCAGGAAGCCGGCGTCAGAATAGTTAAATATGAAGAGCCGCATTTTGTGTAATTAAGCTTTAATATGCTTTTAAGACAAATGTAAGTTTTTATTGGAACAGAATGATATAATATGGTTGGTTTCCATATTATACGCGGACTGATATAATATGCTCAAATGACTGACGTACGGTTTGCCTACAAATGATATATTCCGAGGTTATATTGCCACAGATTTATGGGGAAAATGAAACTTGTAATATAACTTTCGGAACAGACGATTAGTTAAGAGGTGCCTGAAATATGAGAATTGAATATATAATCCCATTTGCGATTGCACTTATCGTTTCGTTTTTTTCCAGCCCCATTGCAAAGAAGATTGCTGTCCGGGCAGGCGCTATTGACGTACCTAAAGACGGAAGGAGAATGCATCAAAAACCTGTAGCGCTTATGGGCGGACTTGCCATCATTACAGGTTTTTTAGTTTCGGTTTTTTATATTTTTATCGTATATGAGTCGGAAGAGCTTACATCATGGCTTCAGGGGATTTCGCCCGTGAAAATAGCGGGGTTTTTTACAGGAATGATTATTGTCATATTGCTGGGAATATATGATGATATACGCCCGCTGTCGGCGAAAATTAAGTTCCCCATTCAATTGATAGCAGCCGTGATTGTAGTTATGACCGGTACGAGAATCCAGTATATAACCGTTTCAATCAGCTCAATAAAGTATGTAAGCATAGGGGAAACATTATCGATTATACTGTCCATACTATGGATAGCCGGAATAACAAACGCGATTAACCTTATAGACGGCCTTGACGGCTTGGCGGCCGGTGTTTCCGGAATAGCCACGCTTTCTCTGTTTGTTGTTTCGGTAATGATGCCGGACAATTCATTTGTATTCGCAGTCCTGTATGTTGCCCTTGCAGGCGCTATAATGGGGTTTCTGCCTTATAATTTCAATCCGGCTAAAATATTTATTGGTTCTACCGGAGCATATTTTTTAGGTTTTATCATAGCGGTAATTTCGATAGAAGGCGCAACCAAAGCCTATACGGCATTAACAATGGTAGTGTCGCTGATTGCCCTCGGATTTCCGATTGTCGATACGATATTTGCGATATTCAGGCGCATACTGAAAAGAAAACCTATCGGACAGGGAGACAGGGAGCATATACACCACCGTCTTATCGATATGGGCATTTCGCAGAAATACTCAGTCACAATATTGTATGTAGTTAGCGGTGCCCTTGGTCTTGTATCAATTCTTTTGGCCAACAAAGGGCTGCTTCCGGCCATAATCCTCGTAGTAATAATTTCGGTTTTCGTGATAGGAGGAGCAAGATACCTGGCCGGAATCATAGGCGACAAACAGGAAGATACGGGTGGCAGCGATGCTGAGCAGCCCGAACCGGAAAAAAAGGTTAACGAAAATGTTAAAAAAGCCGGCGCATATTCTTCCGGGCAAACTGAAAAACTATAACGAAGCGTAACACGGCTTAGCCTCTTTAGATACCGAAAATCCCCCCCCTTTGAATAGAAGGAGTTTAATAATGAAGGGAAAATATGTGATTTTGACGGTATTCGGCACAAGACCCGAAGCGATAAAAATGGCGCCGCTGATAAAGAACCTGCTTACATCCGGGGAATTTGCGACAAAGGTGTGCGTAACCGCGCAGCACCGCGAAATGCTTGATCAGGTTCTTGATATATTCGATATAAAACCCGATTATGACCTTAATATCATGAAAAAGAACCAGACACTGGCATGCATTACAAAGATGGTGCTCGAAAACATCGAAAAAGTTCTTGAGCATTCAAAGCCCGACATCGTTTTGGTTCACGGCGATACAACAACTACGTTTGCCGCTTCTTTGGCCGCGTTTTATGCCAAGATACCGGTTGGCCATGTCGAAGCGGGCCTTAGAACATACGATAAATACTTTCCTTTCCCTGAAGAAATGAACAGGAAGCTGACAGCGTGCATCGCCGATATACACTTCGCGCCGACATACTCCAATTACGAAAATCTTCTGAATGAGGGAATTAACCCGGATGCGATACATATTACGGGAAATACTGCTATTGACGCTCTTAAGACGACAGTTCTCGATGATTACAAGTTCAAGAATGCCGTGCTTAAAAAACTGGATTTCGGCAAAAAACGCGTTATAACCGTAACGGCGCACAGGCGTGAAAACCTTGGCGAGCCGCTTGCCGATATCTGCAATGCGCTGAAAAAAATAGCAATGAATTATGACGATGTTGAAATTGTCTATCCCGTCCATTTGAATCCTGCCGTGCAGAAACCAGTAAAGGATATACTGGGAAATACTCCCCGGATTAATCTTATAAACCCGCTGCAGGTGCAGGATATGCATAATTTAATGGCGCGCTCGTATCTTGTTTTGACGGATTCCGGGGGATTGCAGGAGGAAGCGCCCGCCCTTGGGAAACCGGTTCTTGTATTGAGGAATGAAACCGAACGTCCTGAAGCAGTAAAAGCCGGTACTGTAAAGGTAATCGGGACCAATTGCGAAAGAGTGGTCTCCGAAACCGCTGTCCTTTTGGATAACGAGGCGGAATATAAAAAAATGGCCCATAGCGTTAACCCTTACGGAGACGGCCGCGCTTCCGAAAGGATTGTCGCCGCGCTTCGTTACAGATTCGGCCTTACGGAGAACAGGCCCGAACCTTTCCAACATGCGGCTTATTGAATTTCAACCTTTTTCCCGTTAAGGGATTTATTTTCCGATTTAGGCATAACAATTGTCAGGATTCCGTCTTTATATTGCGCGACAGCTTTATCGGGCTCAACTTCGGACGGCAGCGGAATAATCCTTGAAAAACTTCCGAAAAACCTTTCCGAACGGCAGATTTCCTCATTGCCGCCCGTGTTTCGTTTTTTATGTCCCGAAAGTCTTATGTATGTGTTTTCAATTAGTACCTCCATGTCTTCCTTTGATAGTCCCGGTATCTCGGACATGACAATTACCTCTTTTTCGTTCTGGTAAACATCGGTCCTCGGAGTAGCGTACCTGTTGATAATTGATAACGGCGTTGTCATAAGAAGCTCGTTGATTTCGGATGCAAGCTCGTCTATTTCACGCAGCGGTTTCCAATCTCCAAAACCCATATTGATCCCCCGTTGTTTATGTCTTACTTATATATTGTATTTACGATATTTAAAATAATGCCTGCGCGCTGGTAACGAAATAATTTGCTTTTCGGCTCGCAAAATGTTAAAATATTACCAAACATATGTTCGGGTGATTGCGTGGAACTGATAGAAAAACTAAAGATACTGTCCGATTCGGCAAAATATGATGTTTCCTGCTCTTCGAGCGGAAGCAATAGAAAAAACACCGCGGGCGGAATAGGAAACGGTCATCTGGCAGGCATCTGCCATTCCTGGTCCGACGATGGCCGGTGCATTTCACTGCTTAAGGTTTTATACTCGAACGCATGTGTATATGACTGCGTTTACTGCGTAAACCGCGTTACGAACGATATCCCCAGGGCAACCTTTACGCCGCAGGAACTGTGTGAGCTGACAATCCAGTTCTACCGCAGGAATTATATCGAAGGCCTGTTCTTAAGCTCCGCCGTCGTAAAGTCGCCCGATTACACAATGGAATGCATGATAAGGGTATTAAAGCTGTTAAGGGTCAATTACAGGTTCAACGGCTATATTCACTTAAAAGCTATTCCCGGGTGCGATCCGAAACTTATTGATCAGGCCGGGCTGTATGCAGACCGCATGAGCGTCAACATAGAGCTGCCGTCGGTTAACGGGCTGAAGCTTCTGGCACCGCAGAAAAGCTACAGCCAGATAATAACGCCGATGTCGTATATCAGTAACAGGATACTCGAAGCGAAGGAACTGAAAAAAATAAGCCGCAGTGTCCCGTCGTTCGTATCGGCCGGCCAGTCGACGCAAATGATTATCGGTGCTACAAGGGATCATGATATTACGATTCTGCACTTGTCCGAGTATTTATATAAAAAGTATCAGCTTAAAAGAGTGTATTATTCGGCGTATGTTCCCGTAAACCAGCATCCAAACCTGCCAGCCGTCTACACGGAACCGCCGCTTTTAAGGGAGCACAGGCTGTACCAGGCCGACTGGCTGTTAAGATTTTACGGTTTTACTGCGAAAGAGCTGTTGGATGAGTCGCATCCGGATTTCAGCATGGATTTGGATCCGAAGTGTGACTGGGCTCTCAGGAATCTGCACCTTTTTCCCGTGGAAATAAACACAGCCCCGTATGAGATGCTCTTAAGAGTGCCCGGCATAGGGGTTAATTCCGCGCTGAAAATAGTCCGGGCAAGAAGGCTCGGAAGCCTGTCATATGAACACCTGAAAAAGTTCAGGGTGGTTTTGAAAAGGGCCCGCTATTTTATAACGTGCCGGGGAAAATACTATGCGGAAACACCGATTGAGCAGGAATCCATAAGAATGTGCCTGACAGAGAAAAAAGACAACGCTCCTTATGAGCAATTAAGCTTTTTTTGATGAAAAACCGCGCTAAAAGCACGTACTGCATATTTATCCCTGTATTTACATGCGAAATCTTATCGCGGACATATTGACAATTTGCCGATAATTTTGTATACTGGTTAAGCCGCGGTAAAACAGCGGAAATTTTGGGCGCATAGCTCAGCTGGGAGAGCACCTGCCTTACAAGCAGGGGGTCATAGGTTCGAGCCCTATTGTGCCCACCACTAATGGCCCGGTAGTTCAGTCGGTTTAGAACGCTAGCCTGTCACGCTAGAGGTCGAGGGTTCGAGCCCCTTCCGGGTCGCCATATAATATGCCCAGATAGCTCAGTCGGTAGAGCAGAGGACTGAAAATCCTCGTGTCGGTGGTTCGATTCCGCCTCTGGGCACCAAAAAGGGACAGGAAGAAACATTCCGTTCCTCATATGCGGGATTAACTCAGTGGTAGAGTGTCACCTTGCCAAGGTGAAAGTCGCGAGTTCGAATCTCGTATCCCGCTCCATTTTTATGGCGCCATAGCCAAGTGGTAAGGCAGAGGTCTGCAAAACCTTTATTCCCCGGTTCAAATCCGGGTGGCGCCTCCAATGCCACAGTGATACCAAGCCTTTCATGGTTCGGTATTTTTTTATTGCCTGAGATGAATAACAATTCACCGGCACTTTTGTGAAAATATTCTGGCAGTATCAGCAATTTATGTTCACGGTAATCGGAAAACGACTGCAGACTTCCATCGTTTTGAAATACCTTGTATAATTGCCATTCGATTTGTCCCAAGCCGCATAATTTTTTAAACTCAACATAACATATCAAGCCGATACTTTTCGGGATTTCCGTGAAAAACGCATCTGCTTCCGGCGCAGTTCTTTTCACATTTTCTGCTGTTATCAGGAAATAATAATTTAGAAAATAATAAACGGAGGTAGATGCAATGGATTTTAAAATACTTTTTACTCCCGTACAAATAGGCCATATGGTAGTGCCGAACAGGTTTGTGGTTCCTCCGATGGGCACTAATCTCGCAAACCCCGACGGGACAGTAAGCGAGGAGTTTATTGATTACTGGGAAGCAAGAGCAAGAGGAGGCTGGGGATTATTAATTGTTGAAATAACGGCGATTGACCCGTTGGGCAAAGCGATACCCTATCAGCCCTGTCTCTGGGATGACAAATTCATTCCCGGGTTTAAAAAACTTGTTGATACCGTTCACCGGTATGGGGCAAAAATTGCCGTTCAGCTCCATCATGCCGGGCGGCAGACAACTCCGCAAATCATAGGACAGCAGCCTGTGGCTCCGTCCCCGGTTCCATGCCTCATTTCCAAGGAAATGCCTAGAGAGCTTTCGGTATCCGAAGTTTATGAACTCATTGAAAAATTCGGCGATGCTGCAGTACGTGCGCGTGAAGCCGGCTTTGATGCCGTAGAGGTTCACGGCGCGCACGGTTATCTTGTTGCTCAATTTATGTCGCAGCATTCAAATAAGCGTGTTGACGAATTCGGGGGTTCATTCCATAACAGAATGAGATTTCCCGTTGAGGTGATAAAAAACATAAGGCGTAAAGTCGGCGGTTCATATCCGATAATTTTCAGGTTAAGTGCCGATGAAAAAGTAACAGGCGGCAGAACGGTTGATGAATCAAGGGCGGCAGCGAGAGTCATCGAAGCTGCGGGTGCGGATGCGCTGCATGTCTCTGTCGGTGTTTACGGCAGTATGCAGTACATTGTGCCCCCGGCCGATGTACCTCCCGGATTTATTCTGTCGGACGCGGAAGAAATTAAAAAGGCTGTTTCGGTACCGGTGATAGGTGTGGGCAGGATAAATGATCCGGTACTTGCTGTGGATGCGATATTATCGGGAAAAGCGGATCTTGTTGCATGGGGAAGGCAGTCGCTTGCCGATCCTGAAGTCCCGAATAAGGTCTCGGCAGGGCTTATAGAGGATATATCCCCATGTATAGCATGCAACCAGGGATGCATCGGTTATATTTTCAATCCGGAAAAAATGAAGGCCACTTGCCTTGTGAACCCGTTCTGCGGCAGGGAAAGAAGGATGAAAATAGAGCCCGCCGGAAGAAAGAAGAAAGTAATTATTGTCGGCGGAGGCCCCGGCGGTCTTGAAGCCGCATGGATAGCAGCGGCTCGTGGTCATAATGTCATACTTTTTGAGAAAGAAAATGTTACGGGAGGCCAATTCAGGGTTGGAGCCATTGCGCCCGCAAAGCAGGATCTTGCGAAAGCGATTAATTTCTATACGCATATGGGGAAAAAATACGGTGTTGAATACAGGCTCGGGGTTGAAGCAAACGCGGAGCAAATACTTGCAGAGAATCCCGATGCCGTGATTATAGCGACGGGAGCCGCACCCAATATCCCGGACATCCCCGGAATTGACAATCCTAACATTGTAACCTCAACCGAAGTACTTCTCGGGATAAAGGTGCCGGGTGCGAAAGTCTTAATTGTCGGGGGCGGGATGGTCGGCTGCGAAACGGCGGATTTGCTGGGCGAACATGGACATGAAGTGACGATAGTAGACATGCTGCCTGAAATAGCAACGGATGTACAGGATTCTGTAAGATATTTTCTTCTGAAAAGATTAATGGAGCGAAAAATCGCAATATACACGAATACGAAGGTTACGGAGTTTATCGCGGACGGTGCGAAAGCTGAAAAAGACGGCAAGGATATGCTTTTTACGGGGTTTGATACTATCATAATCGCGGTAGGAGCGAAACCGGTAAATAATTTAAGATACGAACTGGAAGGGAAAGTGCCGGAACTGTATATTATAGGAGACGCTTTGGAAGCACGTAAAGCAATAGACGCCATTGAAGAAGGCGCAAGCGTGGCAATAAAGCTGTAACGATGCGGAAAATGTTCCCTGCCTGAAAGTTACTGTTCAGACGGCCTTTATTAGCTGCTGTGCGGCAGTTTTAAAAGAACACTGCTCGCCTGAACAGTAACGAAAATCCTGATATGATAAATTAACCCGCCTGCCGGCTTATATCCTGAAAAGCGATACAACGTTTAACAGTTTCTGCATGCTTTCTCTTACCATGTTTGCCTGTTCCATTACAGCATTTGCCTGTGCCGCGACAATACTTGCTCTGTTAGCCATATCCATGGTTTCCGAGGCGCCTTCCACGGAAGCGTTTGCGACATCATTAATTGCCTTCGTTATGTCCTGGACGGAAGAGTAAAGCTGCTCGGAGGTTGCACTGAACTCCGTTACCATATTGTTTATCATTTGAGCGTCGTTATTGTACTGCTTTCCTGTTTCAACAAACATGTCGTAGTCTTTGGCAACCTTATCGTCAAGGAACTTTAAAACCTGTTCCGAGCATACCGAGAGATTATGCACAGCCTCCAATACCTGGCTGGTTATGTTTTGTATCTCGGCAGCGGTCTGCTTTGAGTTTTCTGCGAGTTTTCTTATTTCTTCGGCGACGACAACGAAGCCTCTGCCTGAATCACCTGCCTGCGCGGCTTCTATTGAAGCATTCAGCGACAGCAGGTTTGTACGGGATGCAATTTCAAGAATCGCGTCAGACAGAATCTGTATTCTTTCTACTGCTTTTGATTTTTCAATCGCGTCCCTTAACATCGCGGTATTATTCAGACGGATTTCCTCTGCGCTTTTCAGCGATTCTTCCGCAGTTAATCTCAGTTCAGTGGCTTTTTTGCTTACTTCTCCCGCAGTTTCCGAACCTTCATGGGCTTTTTTCGCAATCGATTCTATCGCAGCCTCAATTTCATTCGTTGTAGCATTCATTTCTTCGGACATAGCGGACGTTTCTTCCATTTGTGCCGACAATTCCTGAATAATGGACGATATTGCGTGTATCTCTTCCGTTAGTTTCGAAATGCTTTCACCGGAAACCGAAACTGAACTGTCGACGTTTCTTGCTTCAGCAATAACATTTTTAATAATACCCGATACGCTTTCGTTTATTTTCCTGAAACCTCTTGTTAAATCGCCTATTTCATCATTCCTTTTCAGGTATTTTTTATTTATGTCGGTTGTGAAATTCCCCTCGGACATCGTAATGCACTGGTTTGTCAATTCAGTAAGAGGTTTTGATATATTCTTCCCTATTAAAAATGATACGATTAATCCTGCGGCCAGGAACAAGGCGGATATAATAACGAAAATTATTCTGAGATTCGACAGCTCGGCCATCATCTCATCCTTATCAACGGCCACGGCTATCGACCAGCCGTAATCGGAAATCGGCGCAAAGCCCGCGATTTTTGCGACACCCTTGTATTTATATTCTTCAAAACCCGTGACGCCATTCATCATTTTTTCCTGAACATTTGTGAAATTATCAAACCCGAAATTACTGTCGCTTTCCTCTTCCGTATATGTAGCAGAAGTAATTGTATCGGCCTTTTCCGTACCTGTTGACCTTGCGGATCTGGTAGCCGACGTATTTGCATCAACCGATTTGGATGTGATGATATTGTTCAGCAGTTCGGTATCCGCATGGGCAATAGTGCGCCCCTGCCTGTCTATTATGAATGCTTCGCCCGTTTTGCCGAACCGTATTCTTTTCGCGAATTCACTTAATTCGAGACCGTCCCTTACAGCCATAAGCACGCCTGCGACTTGATTGTCGATAACGACGGGTACGGCGTAAGTCATGACAACTTTGCTTCCGTCATCGGAAAACATCGGATCGGATACTGAGTTTTTCCCCGATAAAGCTGTTTTGAACAGGTTATTGTCCTTCATGTCCAAAACAGTGCCCTGGCTGGAAACGGACTTCCCTTCCGTATCAATCAGTATCATTTGCAGGTGCCCTGCCCTTTTTGCTTCGTTTGACAGGAAAGGTACGATACCGGAATAATCGCCGTCAGCCTCTTTCAGTATCCGCATGTTATCGGAGGAAGCGATAAGGTTTAATACATTTAGCTGGTTCTGTATACTGTCCTTAATCGTTAATGAGGCCTCGATCGCAAATTTGGGCATCGTTTCGTTAAGAACATTGATGAGCGAGTTGGAAGACGCAAAATAAGATATAATGCCGAAACCAAGACACACAAATATAAGCAGAATTCCAAAAAATACAGCAATTCTTAAACCTATACTTTTCATTTATGTTATTCAATCCTTTCAGACGATAAAATTGTTTTATTCAGAATGCTTGTCCGGGATAGATTGCATTATTATTATATTTACTCACATTTAATTAATTATAAACATTAATCGACATAATATAACTATAAGTTAATATATTAAACGCATACTAATTAAAAAAATTAAGTACGGCAGTTTAAAAGCATATTTCCGCTGTTTATCCGGCATGGATTGCCGATGAAGAGTTTCATCGAAGCTAAAATTGGCTTTTCATACGGATAAATCTATACTATAATAGTAAGGATACAAAACTTGAGGTCAAGTTATATTTGCCAACGGGAATTGCGGCATTGTAACATGGATTAAAATAGCCGGTTAAGGGGACAGGTAATGAATATATCCGATTTAAATGATGTGCTGGTGACGGCAAAGGAATTGGTTCGTGAAGCGGGAAGGATTATTCTTGAAATATACTCGAAGGATTTTTCCGTTGATTACAAGGATGATTGTACTCCGGTTACCGAAGCCGACAGGAAATCAAACAGTTATATAATAAATGTTCTTAAGAGAAAATACCCCGAATGTGCGGTTTTAGCAGAAGAGTCGCCCGATGATCCTGACAGCAGGATAAAAAATGACTGGTGTTTCATAATTGATCCTCTTGACGGGACAAAGGAATTTATTAAAAAGAACGGCGAGTTTACGGTTAATGTTGCGTTGGCATACAAAGGAAAGGCGGTTCTTGGTGTTATCGGCATCCCTGTGACGGGTGAGCTTTATTACGCGGTAAAGGGAATGGGAGCCTTTTATGAAAACAACGGCCAGGTACGCACAATTAAGGTTTCGGATAAAACGAAGGATATTTGCCTGCTGGTAAGCAGGTCGCATCGATCTGATGAACTTTTGCGGCTGATTGAAAGAAACAACATTAAAAACATAAGAACAGTCGGGAGCGCTATAAAGGGATGCATTATCGCCAAAGGGGAGGCTGAAGCGTATTACAGATTCGGCAAAACAATGGAATGGGATACCGCCGCAATGCAGTGCATTGTTGAAGAAGCGGGCGGCATCTTCAGGCAGATGGATGATACGGAGATGACGTATAACAGGCTTAACAGCGTCAACGATAAAGGTTTTTATGTTTTAAACAATATATTGAATAGACTGAAGTAACCTCTTTGTCGACAGAAAATCCCGCCTCTGAACTGTCCTACCCGCGATGTTTAAAGCGCAGGCAGGGAAAAAATGAATTCCACCGGCAGGAAAAGATAAAAATAGTATCCGATAAAGGACGCAATGAACCGGATAAAAATTATTGTCCGGCTGTTTGCAGCAAAGGATGCATGGGGGTTGATGCAATGAATCATCTTGACAAATTGGAGAACAGGTCAGTCCATATACTGCGCGAAGCGTATGCAAATTTCAGAAACCTCTGCATGCTTTGGTCAATTGGCAAAGACAGCACCGTTTTATTATGGCTTGCCAGGAAGGCTTTTTTTGGCCATGTTCCGTTTCCGCTGATCCATATCGATACGCACTATAAAATTCCTGAAATGGTTGAATACCGCGACCGGCTCGCGTTGGAATGGAAGCTCGACATGATTTACGGAGAAAACCGGGAAGCCCTGGATAAAAAGCAAACATACCCGGATGGCAACGCGACGCGTATTGAATGCTGCAAAAAACTTAAAACGGAAGCGCTTGTTAATACGCTCAGCGGTAAGTGGCCCCGCTACCGGCTGAACCATGAAAAGGGGATATACGAGATAGACAGCAATACCGAGCCTTTTACAGGAGTTATTGTCGGTGTAAGGGCCGACGAAGAAGGAAGCCGTTCAAAGGAAAGGTATTTTTCTCCGAGGGATAAAAACAGTGACTGGGATATCGGGGACCAGCCTCCTGAATTCTGGGGACAGTATAAAACGGATTTCGCCCCGAATACCCATATACGCATTCATCCGCTTTTGGACTGGACCGAGCTTGATATCTGGGAATATATAAAACGCGAGAAAATTCCTACCGTTTCACTGTATTACAATAAAGGGGACGGAAAAAGATACAGATCTTTAGGCTGCTGGCCGTGCACGTTTCCTGTCGAATCCGACGCAAGGAACGTAGACGAGATCATCGCCGAACTGAAAACGGGGAAATTTTCAAACATTGCCGAGCGGTCCGGACGGGCACAGGACAAAGAAGACGGCGGCGGGCTTGAAGAGCTCAGGAGAGGCGGATACATGTAATGCATTGGGAGGACGATGCCGGGTATGGAGCATCCGATAAACAAAAGGGATTTAGTTAACAAAACAGATATGAACATAGTTATCGTAGGGCATGTTGATCACGGAAAAAGCACCGTAATAGGAAGGCTTTTGGCCGATACGGATTCTTTGCCGCTCGGAAAGCTCGAACAGGTTAAAGAAACCTGCCGGCGCAATTCGAAACCTTTCGAGTATGCGTTTTTATTGGATGCATTAAAGGACGAGCAGTCCCAGGGAATTACGATTGATGCCGCGCGCTGCTTCTTCCAGACAGAACAAAGAAATTACATTATTATCGATGCGCCCGGACATATTGAATTTTTGAAGAACATGATAACGGGAGCGGCCCGTGCCGAAGCAGCCCTTCTGGTTATTGACGCATCGGAAGGCGTACGCGAGAATTCAAAAAGACACGGCTATATGCTCTCTATGCTTGGAATTAAACAGATCTGCGTACTTGTAAACAAAATGGATCTTGTTAACTACAATGAAAGACCGTTTAGAAAAATTGAGCGGGAGTACCGGCGTTTTTTGCGGAAGATCGATCTCGAGGCTGCGGGGTTTATTCCGGTTAGCGCCGCGGAAGGCGAAAATATAACGAACCATTCGGAAAAAATGCAGTGGTATAAGGGAAAGAACGTTTTGGAAATGCTTGATTCATTCAAAAAGGAAGAGCTTCCCGAGGATAAACCGTTCAGGATGCCGGTCCAGGATGTTTATAAATTCACGAAAAACAACGATCAGCGCAGGATAATAGCCGGGACGATAGAAAGCGGAAGACTGTCAGTCGGCGATGAAGTTGTTTTTTACCCGTCCGGCAAGAGAACAAAGGTAAAAACAATTGAAGCGTTTAACAGCGAAATGCCAAAAACACTCAGCGCGGGCTGGGCGTGCGGCTTTACCGTTACGGAACAGATTTATGTGAAGAGAGGCGAAATAGCATGCCTTGCGGAAGAACCCAAACCGAAGGTAACGGGACGTGTGCTTGTAAACCTTTTCTGGCTTGGGAAAAAGCCGTTTGTTAAGGACAAAACTTATATCTTAAAGCTCGGAACCGCCCGCGTGGGCGTGCAGCTTGAGAGCATTAACAGTGTCCTTGACGCGTCAAGCCTTGATCGAGTTAAAAAAGATTATATTGAACGTTATGAAGTGGCCGAGTGCATATTAAGCATGGACAGGCATATTGCCTTTGATTTGATGACCGACAACGCCGCAACAAGCAGGTTTGTTATAGTTGACGAATACGAGATTTCCGGCGGCGGGATTATCATGCAGGATTTGGAGGATCATACAAGCTGGGTCCGGGATAAAGTACTGATGCGGAATTACAAGTGGATAGGCAGCGATATAAGCGCAGAAACGCGGGCGGCAAAATATAACCAAAAAGCGGCGCTCGTTCTTGTAACCGGTGAAAAGGGCAGCCCGCGGAAAGAAATCGCGCGTACCCTTGAAAAGCAGCTTTTTGACGACGGGAGGCTTGTGTATTATCTTGGAATCGGAAGCCTGTTATATGGCGTTGACGCCGACATTGTATCCGGCGACATTGTCCCTTTCAACAGAAAAGAACATATACGAAGGCTTACCGAAGTGTCGCATATAATGCTGGAAGCGGGCATGATACTGATTGTTTCGGCGATAGAATTGAACCAGGAGGATCTTGATGTCATATATACGGGTATTCCGCCCGAACGGATTTTAACCGTCTGGGTCGGCAAAGGCGACAACACTGACCTTCCTGCGGCGATAAAACTTTCCGGAAGCGAAGATATTGAAAGTTCCGTTGAAATAATTAAGGAGCTTATGACAAAACAAGGCATATTATCGTATAACGGCAACAGCCGCGGTTTCTGAACAGGGTGGATGGCCAAGAGATTTATTACCCGGCTGGTGAAAGGGGAGGCAAGTTTGTATGCGTCTGTCGCGAAAAAGCGAATATGCCCTTCTTGCGCTCGTAGATCTCGCGCGCCGTTATGAAAAAGGCAGAGCGAAAATAATCGAGGTTGCCGATAATAACGGTATTCCGAAAAAGTATCTGGAGCAGATATTCCTTCAGCTTAAAGGCGCGGGATATGTCAGAAGCATAAAGGGCTCCAACGGAGGTTATGAATTGGCTAAAAGTCCTTCAAAAATAAGTGTTGCAGAAATTATCCGGCTTATTGACGGTCCGCTTGCTTCCGTTGGCTCCGCAAGTCTGTACTTTTTCGAACACACGCCCATTGAAAGAAACGAAAAGCTTCTGCGCGTTTTTAAAGAAATACGCGATATTGTAGCCGATAAACTTGAAAACACGACATTGGATCAACTGGTCTGAATCATTTTCGGTGTTTTACCCGCTTCTTTGCCTGTATTATCAGTGTATTGCGGTGATGCCTGCGTGTGTGCTATAATTGCATTTGCCGTTGAATTTCGGTTTGAAACGGAGCATAAGCTGCCGATTTCCAAGCGAAAGGAAGTATTTTATGTTTGATAAACTTCAGTCAATAGAAGAAAGATATGAAGAAATAAATAACAGGCTTGCCGATCCATCGGTAATAGCCGATCAGGAACAATATACAAAACTTATGAAAGAGCATGCCGAGATAGAAGAGATTGTAGAAAAGTACCGCGAATATAAAAAGTATAAAAAATCTATTTCGGATGCGAAGGAAATGCTTGAGGAAAAACCCGATAAAGAACTTCGCGAGCTTATTATGGCTGAAATTGAAGAATCTGAGGCAGGTCTTGAAAAAACGATTCATGAATTAAAAATCCTTATGATGCCAAAGGATCCAAACGATTACCGTAATGTTATTATTGAAATACGCGGCGGAGCCGGCGGCGATGAGGCGGCTTTGTTTTCCGGCGTGCTGTACCGCATGTATACACGGTACGCTGAGAGAAAAGGCTGGACATATGAAATAATAGATGCCAATGAAACTGAGCTCGGCGGATTTAAGGAAGTCGTCTTTCAGATAGAAGGAAGAGGCGCATACAGCAGGCTCAAATTTGAAAGCGGGGTTCACCGCGTACAGCGTGTTCCCACGACGGAATCAAGCGGCAGAATTCATACTTCAACGGTTACCGTCGCAGTTCTGCCCGAAGTAGACGATCTGCCCGAAGTAGAGATAAACCCGGCCGATATAAAGGTCGACACATACAGGGCTTCGGGTGCGGGCGGCCAGCACGTTAACAAGACTTCTTCAGCGATACGCATAACCCATTTCCCTACGGGTATAGTTGTTACATGCCAGGATCAAAGATCCCAGCACAAGAACAGGGAAAAGGCAATGCGCGTATTAAAAGCCAAGCTGTATGAACTGATGCAGTCGAAGATCGATTCCGAATACGCGGAGAACAGGAGAATGCAGGTCGGAACGGGGGACAGGAGCGAGCGTATACGCACATATAACTATCCGCAGGGACGGGTGACCGATCACCGCATTGGTCTTACGCTTTATAAAATTGACCAGATTCTTGACGGAGATCTGGATGAGATTATAGACGCGCTAATAACGGAAGACCAAACCCGTAAACTCGCAGGAGCTTAAAAGCCCCTTTTTATATGAACTTAAGAATATCACTTTTTTATTTTTGTCAATGCATTTCTGCCTGCAGATCCGGAATTAATCGAATTTATTACAGCGCCGATTAAAATAATGTGCATTGCCCAGTAAAGCCATACTATCAGAAAAATAATCCCTGCGATACCGCCGTAAATTGTGGCGAATTTAAAATACCTGTTCATAAGCAAAGAAAAAACGGAAGACATGATAAGCCAGAAAAGCGTCGCGAAGGAAGCACCGGGAAAAACGTCGCTTATTTTTTGTTTTCCGCTCGGGATTACTTTATACATAATGATAAAGAAAACAAGCAGGATTAAAACGGACAACTCATAACGCAGATAATCCCAGATCCGTAAAAACATATCGGGAGACCCGAGATATCTGAAAATAATCTCACCGAGGCGGCGTCCGAAAAGCAGCAGAATAATCGATATTATAATCTGAAGGACAAAAGCGGCGGTTAACAGCATGGATATGCCAAGCTGTTTCAGCGGAGGGCGCTTTTCGTGGTTATAAACCTCGTTTATGCTCGCCATAAGCGATTTGACCGCTCTCGAAAACGGCCACAACGATGCGGCAACCCCGCCGATGGAAATAAACAGGTTCTTATGTTCCTGCGCACTTTCAAGAATCTGTAACGTTAAAACATATGTCGACGCAGGCAGCAGGCTGGATAGAGCTTGCATGAAAAGAGTATCGTCCAGTTTGGTTTCTTTGATCAGCGTCAGCATGAATGCCGTAAACGGAAAAAAGGCCAGAATAACATAGAAGCTGGTCTGCGCCGCCAGAAAACCAATTTGAACTTCATTGTATCTTTCGTAAATCTTTTTAAGATACAGGTACACTTTTTTCAACCTACGCTTCATTATAAAATCTCCCCGGTTATATGTATTTACATAATTATTTATTCTTGCAGAATCCTTTACACCTGTCCTGTTGATGTCGTTCCCGTTGTAACAAGGCATGTCATACGCTTTGCCGTAATGCTTTCCCATATGTCCGGTCCGGCAATTACATTTACTGCTAAACTATGCAGCCCGGTGTTTATAATTACCGGGAAGTTTTCCCGATAATTTAAGTATACAGCAAATAATCAAATTACAATATATTGCCGAAGTGAAACCACAATTATGCATTTATATGTAATAACCGGTAAGGTTATTCTGTTTATTGACATTACCTTGTAATCCATGTACAATAGAAAGGCGGTTTTATAGAACAGTGGAGAGATGGCTGAGCTGGTCTAAGGCGCACGACTGGAAATCGTGTGTACTCACAAAAGGGTACCGAGGGTTCGAATCCCTCTCTCTCCGCCAAAATAAGGGCTTCAAAACTTTCATATTGAAGTCCTTATTGATTTTAGTAATATATAAACGTGACAAAAATGCGACACTTTTTCTTCTGCTTTCTTTTATTACGGTTGGCGCAAATTTTGTATTGTTTTTTAATAAAGCTCTCTTCCCTTACCGTTTTCAAACCAATTCAAAATATCATAAAATTCATTAACTGGTATATTTCTGCCATTATTCTTCATGTTACGGATGATTTTATCACCGGATTTACAACTTATGATCTGTTTTGTATATGCATCGTATAAAATCCCCATAGTACCTAAAATCGGAATATTATATCTTTTACAAATTCTAACTACGCCTGTCATGTCATCCGAACCTACCGTTCCTCCCATTTTTAATGCTAAAACCATTATTGAAGCTTCTCCGGGATCTGCCCGTTTCTGAAACTGGGCAAACAATTTTAAGTCCGCAATTTCATCTATGACACCTAACTTCATCCATTTTTCCTTTTCCAATGCTTTACATAGCTCAGATTTTAAAGGCGCATATTTTACAGCTTCAAGATAAATCTCCCCCGAAATAACAATATCATTTTTATACAATTCTCTTAATAAACAAAAAGCTTGTCCACTAAACAAGTTGCTCATTGTGCAAGTATCAATAATCAACGGGGGTTTCTTCAGCAAACTCATCCACCTCTTTATTTTTGTAACTTAAGAGTTCATCTGCATTAAAACCTGTTTCCTGCAAATATTCTTTAAGCTTATTGTACGTAATATCTCCGCTTTCATATAAACTCATGGCTAATTGAATATAATCGGGAGATATATATTTATCCTCTGTAGGAAGTAATAATTTGGAATCATATCCTAAACTTCTGCTTTTTGATATAATTTTTATTTCCTTAAGGCGTTGATACTGTTTTGGGCTTATTAGTTCAAGTTCCTTCAATCTTATTAACATTGACAAATAACTTACTTTAAAATATTGCTGCATTTTTATAATGTCATTGATCTCCAAATATTTGCTTCCGGTAATTTTACTTGCATAACGGATAACACTACTTTCGGGCATTAAGAAGTTTACTGCAAAATAGTCTGCCATTTTTTCATTTTCTGACTTATTATTATTAAATAGTGCAGTGTTACAAATTTGTCCTACCATATCTTTGTCATATATATAATGATATAATTCATGGGCTGCTGAAAAATATTGATGGCCTAAGGTTTTACTGGTGTTAATAAAAATGACAAACTCACTTTTTTTTCTCAAAAAAAAGGCAGATAGACTTTCCCTGTTTATTGGAGCTCTTATTAACAGGATTCCTTCACCTTCAATTAATGTAAATATATCTAATATGGGTTCGGTACCGCACCCTAATTTACTTCTGGCCTCCTCGGCCTTTAACTTTGCATCTAACTCAATACTTTTCATTTTATAATCTCCTCATTAAGGATTTCTTTTAACTGGATATAGTTAAACAGTATTTTTCTAACACTATTAACAACTTTATACTCATATTCATTCAATTCATCTGTTCTAAAGAACACTCCGGCATTATCCTGTTCTTCTTCACAAGTCAAAAAATGCTCTACTGAAAAACCATATAAGTCCGCAAATTTTTTCAGCATAATAGAATCAATTTTACTCTTGCCATTTTCTATATTTGAAATCATCACTCTGCTGATATTAAGCTGTTTTTCAACATCCTCCTGTGTAAATCCGGCTTGTTTCCTCGCATTCTGTAACCTTTTCCCTATATCAACATAACTTAACATTTATTACCGCTCCCTCCTTAAATATTATTATATTATATTATTTCGGTATGTACAATAAATATTACATTTTTATCACCATGTTGATATTTTGTAAAGAAATTATTAAGCCCTTTTTCTGAATTTATTATGACTGATTTAGATACAGATTAAATTCATTTATTCCGATCAAATTTAATTGCATCGCGGAAACAAACAGTTTTATTACTTACCCGGAATTGACAGATTGTCGCGATAAATAATGATAAAACACACTTTGAATGGGTATATATTTGATATAGCAAAGCCGGCGTATTTTTTAGATAAAGAGAGCATGAGGCTTTGTTAAGAAATATTAGTAGGGGGTATAAAAATGGCTGTTAAATGGACGCCAAACCTTTCTGTCGGTGTGGAGTTTATTGATGAGCAACACAAAGGCTTATTTGAAAAAGCGGCTCAATTGTTCGAGGCCGGTCAGCAGGGGAAAGGTAAAGAATTTTTGCACCAGATGCTCGACTTCCTTGACGAATACACAAAGATTCATTTCAGAGATGAAGAGAAATATATGGAGAGCATCAATTATCCTGACCTTGATGCCCAAAAGAAAGCGCATGCTTATTTTGAGGAAGAACTTACGCGTTTGCGTAAGGATTTCATGGAATCCGGCGGAAATCTTGTATTAATGATTAAAGCCAATAAGATGATCGTCGACTGGCTGACCAAGCATATTTCTTCAATGGACAAAAAAATCGGAGAGTATGCCGCTGCGCTCAAATAAGTAAATATACGGGCTGAAACAGCGAAGTCAAGGGACGTTTTATTCGGCTTGTTCCCTTGACTTCTTTATGTTTTGGAAGGGAATGATAGCACAGCTTACTTTGTGTCTTATATTATGTTGATATTGAAGTCTCAAACCTTTCCATGACATCGTCTTTTCCGGGCACAAAACCGCTGACTTCAATTCCTGATTTCAACGATTGATAACAGTATTCCAGATCCTTCTTTATGCCGGACGCCGACTGGTATCGGTCTTTTTCGGTTATGTTGAGTTTGGTCGGTTTCATCACGTCGGCGATTGATTCACCGCCGATATCTTCCATTATTATCGCTAAACTGTTGTTGCAATCTATGAGATCGTATGGTTTTATAACCCCTAATCATGCGTCCGCTCATTCCCAGCGACAGAGATACGAAAAAACTTACCTCTCTATATAAATTTACCCCTTAAAATCTTAAGATTAACAAAAACACGGATATTTACCCGTGCTGATCCGTTACGGTATACAAAACAATGAATTAACTTATATTTTCTGGCATCCGTCGCAATAATAAATGCTGCCGCCCATGTATGTCTCTTTCCTGATTATGCTCCCGCATATTTCGCAGTTTTTGCCGGCCGTATTTTTGCTAAGCTTTGTCTTATATCCGCCAAAGCTGCCGTATAAATCCCTTTCGGTATCCCTGCCGCCTTCAAAAGTCATTTGCGCGAGTGTGGATTTTATGGAATTATACAGGTTGTCAATATCGGTCTCCGTAAACGTACTTACTTTCCTTTTCGGATGGATCCGGGCATTATAGAGTATATCCTGCAGGACACCGTTTCCGAGGCCGGGTATCCTCTGCTCCGTTGCAAGCAGCGCTTTCGCGCTTAGTTTCTCATTCCCGGGCGCGGAAATAATGCTTTCAAAGTACGTCCGGTCAAATATGTCCGACAGCGGAGAAGGTTTTTCTTTTGCCACGGAATAATAATAATTTTCGAGATCACCTTCTTTAAAGCACCATAATCCTCCGTACATTTGGACGGAGGCAATGAGCGCCGAGAAATCGTCGAATTCGATAAGGAGTTGGTGTTTCTGGGGCTTTTTTTCTTCCTCTTTAAAAAATCTTATTCCTACGCCTTCACCGAATAATATGAATGCATCGCCTGCCTTTATCCGGACCATGCTGCCGAAACTTTCCGCTTTGCCGATTGTTTTGCCTGCCAGCAAATCATGATACTTCTGCGGATCACCGTGATACCATGCAAATTTGTGAGGGCTGTGTGCTGCAATCACATTCATTATTCTTTTCCCGTAAATACTATCATTTAGCTGTTTGGAAACGGTTATCGCTTCCGGCAGTTCAATCATAACAATCACTTCCTGCTTAATTAATGGAACTTTTTCCCGTATGCAAAAGGGTATGGTTCGCCATACCCTTTTATTTCTTCCATCTTTTAAGGTTCGGAAAGATTTCCAGCATTGCTTTTCTTGCGGTTTCCTCGTCGGGCCAGGGGTTTCCTTTTGACACAAAAGGTATGCAGGTTTCAATCATCTGCTCCATTGTTTGATCCGATGTAAATGAGCCGTCCTTGAAACAGTAACAGCAGTAGTCCTCGTTTTTGCTCCCGTCTACGTTTGTCCCGTATAAATCCGGGCTTTCCAATGGCATTGCGCAGCTTTGGCAAATCTTCATTTCCGTATTTTCCATATAAATCGACTCCTTTCTTTTTTATTTTATAGCAATGCCATTTTACCCCTTTTAAAGTGACAGCAGCATGTCATATTAGAGAAAATTTTTAAAATAAAGTCATTTGCTCCATTTTTGCGGTTTCTTCGTATGTATGAAGGTATGTGAAAATTTCGTCATTGTTGTGAGCTATACCGTATTTTTCGCACGTTTTATGGAATATTTCCATAAGTTTTTGGTTATTATCGCTTTGCAGCTCGTACCTGTAACCATACTTCCTCTGGTATAATTGCTTTAAGCCCGGGAAATGCCTGTCAAGATTCCTGTAAAAGTATTCCCTGTTTCCCTGCCGCAGTGTCAACCCCATTCCGAAACAAATTATTCCTGACACTCCGGCATCAATGCAGTAGTCGAGTATGCCTCTTAAATTTTCCTCGGTATCGTTTATATACGGTAAAATCGGATCAAGCCATACAACGGTGGGAATCCCATTGTCCCTCATTATTTTCAGAACTTCGTAGCGCTCTTTTGTCGTACAGACCGCAGGTTCGATTATTCTGCACAGGTTCTCGTCATAAGTCGTTAAAGTCATCTGTACGACACATTTTGAGTTATTATTTATACTTAATAATAAATCGAGATCCCTTAATATTCTGTCGGATTTCGTCAGGATGCTTATCCCGAATCCATACCTGCTGATAATTTCAAGGCACTTCCGTGTAAGTTTCAGCTCTGTTTCTATGTGCATGTACGGATCGCACATCGAGCCCGTTCCGATCATACATTTTCTGCGTTTTTTCATTAGGGCGTTTTCCAGAAGTTCGGGCGCATTTATCTTTACCTCTACATCTTCGAAATCATGCTCCATATTGTAGCATTTGCTCCTGCTGTCGCAGTAAATGCAGCCGTGAGTACATCCGCGATATATGTTCATATTGTTATTGGCCGATAAAATCGACTTTGCTTCTTTGTAGTGCATACCGATTTTCCTCACATTTTATCGTAGAATTGCAAAAGCTTTTTTGCCCTGTCGGCAATTATATCCCTTATATGCTGCGGTTCCAAAACTTCAACATAATTGCCGAATGACATTATATACCCATAAACCCATTCGTCCTCAGGAAATTGAACTTCAACCGAAAAGGTTCCGTCAGCGTTTTTAATGATTATCTCATCGTCAAAGTCGTCATAAAGCCTGTATAAGGCCTGGGGATAGAACTTCAGCTTCAAGCGTACCGGAGGACGGGCATTACCTTTTTCATCGCTCTGTTCTTTTTCTATATAATCCCTGCGCTTAAAAACTTCGTTTGTTACCTTAACATTCTTTATTCTTGATATCCTGAAAACCCTGAAATCATTTTTTGTGACGCAGTATCCCCACAAATACCAGCCCTGTCCTTTAAACAAAAGCCTCATCGGTTCTATCTTCCTTGTTGATTTTTCTCCTGCGGAATTTATGTATTCAAAAGTGATTCTTTTCCTGTCGAGGATTGCCTTTTTGATTTCTATAAACTTGTTGTTTTCATTGGGAGTGCTGGCCCACGGAGAAAAGTCAATATGCACCCAGTCCGCTTCCGTATGTTTGAACACGGCCCCGATTTTTTCAAGGACTGCATCAATTTCAGGATATTTTGCGGCTTTCAGCGTCTTTAGTGCCAGTAGTATGCTTTCAATTTCATTTTCCGAAATCAATGTCCTGTTAAGGGAATAATTATCGAGGAGGGAAATACCTCCGCCGTTTCCCTTGTTGGTAAAGACAGGCACGCCTGCTGAAGATAAAATGTCGATATCCCGGTAAATGGTTCGCGTTGAAACTCCGAACCTTTCGGCAAGTTCCTTTGCCGTGACCGTTTCCCTGTTCAACAAAAGAATTGTTATTCCAAGCAGCCTGTTTATTTTCAAAATCCTCACCAATACAATTATATCCTATTAATATGACAACAGATAGTCATATTAGATTTTTTCACTTACCTATATCGGAACTCCGATTTTATGGCAAGGAAAACTATTTACATGCTTATAACTTCAGCTTCGCAATTCCATATATCCTCGTATGTCTCCCTTCTGCGGATTATTTTATACCCGCTGCCGTCAACCAATACCTCGGCGGGCAACGGATGCGAATTGTAATGCGAAGACAGCACAATTCCGTATGCACCCGTATCAGTTACGGCAAGCAAATCATCCTGGCAAACCTTTACGATAAAACGATCCTTCCCTAAAAAATCGGCACTTTCGCATATCGGACCGACTATGTCGGCTTTTATCACATCATCCGTATTTTTCTTTACCGGAATAATACTGTGGTATCCTCCGTACAGCGGCGGCCTGATCAAATGGTGCATTCCTGTATCGGTTATAATAAACTTTTTGCCGTATGGATTTTCTTTTACGTATTGAACTTTTGTCACGAGTATCCCTGCTTCCGCCGTAACGAATCTGCCAGGTTCGAGTATGAATGTAATGTCTTTGATGTCTCTGAAAGGTTCCGTTATCATTGACGCATACTCACTGACCGGTACTGCGTTTTGTTCAAAAGGGGATAAGCCATAAAATAGTGTTTTGATTTATATATAAATCATTGACATTTTATATGTAATATATAATACTAACTAAAGAAAAGCTATGTAAACAAATGGATGAGCGCTTTAAGCATTATCCCTTGCAGGCGGCGGAATCCGATTTTTATGCCGGAAATGAAGGTGAAAAAGTGTTATCAGCTGCAGTGATTGGCTGCGGAAGAGTATTCCCAACGCATGCGGATGCGTTAGTGAAATCCTCTTACGCGAAATTAAAGGCCGTAGTGGATATTGACGAAACAAGAGCCGGTGAGATGGCTGAAAAATATAACTGCGAACAGTATACGGATTATCGTGATGTTTTAACAAGAAAGGATATTGATGTAGTTCATATATGCACCCCTCATCATTTGCATTTCAGGATGGCTGTAGATGTGATGAACAGCGGTAAACATGTTCTGCTCGAAAAACCCCTGGCTATCAATGTAGATGACGCGCAGAAAATAATAGAAACGGCAAAAACGACCGGGAAAAGCCTCGGTGTTTGCTTCCAAAACCGATATAACCCGACATCGATCTGGATCAAGCAATTTCTTGATTCCGGCCGGGCCGGCAGAATAATCGGCTGCAGAGCGTTTTTAACATGGTACAGGGACGAAGAATATTACAAAAGCGAGCAGTGGAGAGGAACCTGGAGCATGGAAGGCGGAGGCGTTCTTATTAACCAGGCGCTCCACAGTATTGATTTGATACAATGGTTTATAGGTGAAGCGGACTGGCTGAAAGCATCAATAGATACGCGGCTGCTTAAAGGTGTAATTGAAGTCGAAGATACGGCCGAAATTACGATCGGTTTTAAAAATGGGGCGAAATGCCTTTTTTATGCATCCCTGTGTTACACAATGAACTCCCCTCTTTTTTTGGAACTGCACTGCGAAAACGCGGTTATAACGCTCAATGACGGTATTTATGTAACTTATTCCGACGGGAAGGAAGAGTTTATCCAAAATCCCGACAAAGTTTCAGGCAGCGTTGCATATTGGGGGCTAAGCCATGAAAAGCTGATAGAGGATTACTACGGCTGCCTGATCACAGGGAAAAGTTTCCTGATTGACGGTGAACAGGCAATCAAATCGCTTAAAATAGTAAAAGCGGCATATGAATCAAGCCGCACGGGCGAAACAATCGGACTTTAAAAAAGTAAATCGCACGGTCTGCGCTGATACATATAAAAAGCATTTTTTGAGAACGAATAATAATGTGCCAGAAGTCGTAATTGATGAAAGAAACTTCTGTTTGTACAGGCACGCGTAAAGTGCTATAATTCATTTATAGTTTACAGGATTTATATATAAATCCTTAACACAGGGGTGATTGCAGACAGCCGGAACGGACGATCCGGCAGCGCAAATATGAGCTATTTTAATTCAACGCAAAAAAACATGAGCTTTGAAGATGTTTTGGAAAATATTGTACGGTTCATTAAGGCAAGTCCCGACAACAGGTACAGGCTTGCGGTAGGAACCGATTCCCAGGTTAAGGGAAGATATACGTGTTTTGCTACCGGAATCCATATACACAGGATTGGCCAGGGAGCATGGTGCTGCGTTGAAAAAAGGATTGAGCGCAAAAGGTACACGAGCCTGAAAGAGAAAATATCAATGGAAACCCTTATAACATATGATGTTGTTTTCAGGCTGAATGAACATTTAATTTATACGCTGTGCGAACTGACGGAAAATTACAAGAATTTCGAGTTCAGGCTTGAAGCTCATATAGATATCGGAACCAGGGGCGAAACACGCAAGCTCATACGCGAGATGGTAGGGTACTTTGAAAGCATAGGAATAGACGCAAAAATCAAACCCGATTCTTTTGTGGCGTCAAGTTATGCCAACAGGTTCAGCAAAGCCATAAAGAAACAAAAGCACATAGCGGTCTGAATAGAACTTTTATACGTATTTTCATATACAAAAGACGGCATATCATTCATTAGTTGTTCTAAATATTTACTTCCATTGTATATCTTAAGCAGTAGAATTATAATATAATATAAATAAAGACAGAGAGAGAAGTGTTACGGCACTGACCCGGCAGCGGCCGCGTAATACCGAATAAAAACAGCCTTGAGGCGAATGGAGAAATGTTCAATAAAAAAATACTTGTTGTGGAAGATACTGAGCTTATGCAGCGCCTGATATGCGATATTCTTAGAAAAGAAGGGTATGAGGTTTATTCGGCGTATTCCGGAGAAGAAGGGCTCGACATGGTGTCAGCGGTAAAACCTGACTTGATAATACTCGACATAGTTATGCCAGGCATCAGCGGGTTTGACGTGTGCAGGATACTGCGCGCCGACGAAAGCAATAACCTTATACCTATTATAATGCTTACGGCGCAGGACAGCGAAGACGATAAACTTATTGGTTTGGAAATGGGGGCCGACGATTATATCGTAAAGCCGTTTAACAGCAGAGAACTTGTCAGCCGCGTGAGAAACACGCTTGTAAGAATTGAGAGGAACCGTCTTGCAAACCCGTTAACGGGTTTATGCGGAAATATTGAGATACAAACCGAGCTAAACCACAGGCTTGCGAATAACAGGCAGGTAGCATTCATTCACGGCGATATCGATAATTTTAAGTCTTTCAATGATGTCTACGGGTTCGCGAAAGGCGATTCTGCAATCAAACTGACCGCCGATATTATCCGCGACGCGGTGCAGATGGCGGGAAACCGGGATGATTTTATAGGCCATATCGGCGGGGACGATTTTATTGTCATTACATCGTGGGACAAGTATGAAGCAATATGTAAGCTGATTATAGAGGATTTTGACGAAAAAATCATTAATTTGTATAATGAAAAAGACAGGAAAAACGGATACATAATAACGAAAAATCGATTAGGACAGATGAAAAAGTTTCCGATAATAACTATTTCTCTGGCCGTTGTAACAAATGAGAACATAAAATATGAAAATTATCTGCAGGTTGCGGAAGTAGCCGCGGAAATTAAGAAACATGTAAAGGAATTGGCTGGAAGCAACTACTTGAAAGATAGGAGAAACGGATAATGGATAACAAAATCAGCTCACAGATTAAAAGAGCGCTAAGGGTAACCGGTGATTACTTCGTTTCGCTAATCATATTTGCGGTTTTTTCATCAGTTGTATTCGGAATTGCAAAAGAAAATATTGAAAAAGGGATTTATATTTTCTCAATTGTTATTTTCCTTATCATGTTTTCACTGATATATACGAATATGAGCGATATTGCCTTCAGGGAGAAGCGTCCCCAGTACAATTTAAATCCTCCTCCGTATAAAGGTTTTTTATACGGCCTTATCGGGACCGTCCCTATTTTTATTATTCAACTGCTGTATTATTTTGCGGATGTGGTTTTATTTATCCCAAAAGAGTATTTAACGATAAAAAGGCGTGTCCTTCAGGCATTTACCGGCCCGCTTTACTGGCTGGCGAAATTAATATCACACGATACGTGGGCTTACCATGTTGTTCTATTGGTTATTCCTGTCATTGCGGGATTGGGTTATCTTGCCGGCCACTATGAATTCTATATAACGAAAAAACTCAAAATATTCAATAAAATCAAGGGCAAAAATGAAAAGAAACAAAAAATAAAAAAATAAAAATTCCATCGCCGCAAGTAAAATTATTAAGTATATTGCCAACCCTTCCTTGAATATGTTAGTACAAATGAAACAAAGGACGGGGTGTGCAATGATTCTGCTGGTTAAAAAAAGCAATCTGACTCTCATTATACTGATATTTTTACTTTCTATTGCGGTGTATAGTTTAAACCTGGGTGATGAGGCGGAAGCAACTCCTGCTTCGTCAATAGCAAGTCTGGGTACGGTGATTGTCGATGCCGGCCACGGCGGCGAGGACCCGGGAAAAGTTAGCACTTATTCGGGAGTGAAAGAAAAAGATCTTTCCCTCGCCATCGCGAAACTGTTGGCAAAACAGCTTGAGGCGGCGGGGTATAAGGTTATTATGACGCGCGAGGAAGATAAACTCGTTTACAGGGAAGGTACAACCGAAATTTTTGATAAAAGGAAGCAGGATCTTACAAGAAGGAAAGAAATAATGGATAACAGCGGCGCGGACATAGTAGTAAGCATTCATTTAAACGATTTCGGCCAAAGCCAGTACTACGGGGCACAGGTATTTTACCCGCCGAATTCGGAAGAGAGCAGGCTTCTGGCCGTTAATGTGCAAAATGCGCTGCGCGAAGGAGTCGATCCGTCCAACAAACGCGAAGCCCTTGTAAAAAGCGAGCCGATTGTAATACTGCGGGATTTAAAAACCCCTACGATTATTGTTGAATGCGGGTTTTTGTCAAATAAAAAGGAAGAGCAGAATTTAAGAAATGAGAACTATCAAATAAAAATAGCAAAAGCAATTAAGACGGGAATTGATAATTACTTTTCCGGCAAGGCCGGAAAAAGCAGCGAAGATACCGCAGAATAATGTTTTGTAAAGAAATTTTAATATTTGCACGATAATTGTATTTGAAGATACTTTTAGATATAACGGACTGCAAAGGATAAAACAGGAGTGTTGAGAAATGCATTTGTATACATATGTTTCAATTTTGGCTGTACTGATTACCACCGTTATCCTTTACATAATTTTCCGGCAGAATAATCTAAAGGATAGCAGGTATCATATCGGCCTGTTGATTAGCGCAATAATAGCCCTTATTGCAAGCCTGTTTTTACCTAAAATCGTTTCGGTTATAACGGTTGACTGGGCATTGCAATTTGTATTGGCTTTCTTTATTGCGCTTCTTGCATACATAACATTAATTTTCATTGTTATGATGCTTGTGGCAGCCATACTTCCAAAAGAAAAATCGGATAAGCTGGCTGAAAAATGGGAGAAATGGAAGACTGCAAGAAAAGAGAGAAAAGCTGAAAAGCAAAAGAAAACGGATGAAAACACCGGTTCCGTGCCGCAGGCTGCTGATGACTTAAAACAGCAGGAGCCGGTTTTAAAGAATATATTCATTAACAAGTTCTCTTTGAAAAAAGATAAAGACATGGATGAGAAAGAACCTGAAGGGGATATTTTGCAGGAAATGCCGTCGGAAGAAACGGAACCTGCTGAGAATGCGATGCAGGAAGCACCGGCTGAAGAAACGGGATATACAGGGGAAAGTACGCATGAATTACCGGCTGAAGGAGCAGAACCGGAGTATATGCCCGTAAGTTCCGAGCCGTTGGCAAGCGAACCGGAAGTTCCTGCCGGTGCCGATGATGAATTCACCGCCCGTGAAGAACAAGATATTATGTCTGAAGATTCCTATGAAACAAGTGAAGAACGGGAGACTGAAACGATCATTTTTGAAGAACCGCACGCGGAGGAAATGCACGAAGCCGCGGAGCATGGATTTCCTTATGATACAGAAAAATCCGAAATATACGGAATTTCCCAGGATAATTTAGTAGAAAAAGGGGAAAACACTGAAAAAAATGTTGACACATCTGATAATATTGATAAAATGGGATTAGACACAGTAACGGACTCCATTGAACTGTCACCTGTCCAATTAAGCTTGGAGGAACTGCTTGATCGGGCATTTCTGTTAAAGCTGGAAGGAAGAGAACTGGAAGCTGCATCGCTGTATATAGACGCTCTTGATATGAAACCCGATACCGAAGTTGCGTTCTGGATTGTTTTGGATATATGCGTTATTTATAAAAATTTCGGACAAGCAGAACTGGCTGCGGAAATACTTCAAGCCTATATGGATGAATTTGATGATCTATTGGGTAATGAGGTGAAAGAACAAATTATGCAAAGCCTGTATTCCTAAATAAGCTTTGCACCAGGGTATCATAGCAGGCCGGAAAACCATAAGGGGGTTACTGGGAATGAAAAAGTCGCAACAGATTATAGGGCTGCCGATAATCAGCATATCTGATGGCAATGAAGTTGGAAAAGTAAAAAATATAATTATTAATTCCGAGAAGGGTACAATAGACTATTTCGTGGTAGACAGCGGAATTCAGGCTCTTAGCACAAGGGTGATTCCAACGGCAAATGTTTTGGGCATCGGGGAATATGCGATGACTATTCTGAATCCGGAAGCTATTAGCGATATAAGCAAAATTCCCGCAGCAATCGAACTGTTGCAGAAAAATATAACAGTGAAGGAAACGAAGGTATTAACAAAAAAGGGCAGCCTTATAGGAGAAACAGGGGATATATTCATCGATGTCGACAACGGCTGCCTTATTGTTGGAATTGAGTATATTGCGGATATTACGCAGAAAAAAGTGCGCATAATACCAAGATCCTCCGTTATAACGTACGGGAAAACCCTGCTTGTTGTTGAAGATGATATCCATGACAAGCTCTGCGACGATCCTTCCTCATTAGCCGAAAGCATCGGGCTCAATTTCTCCGCTTCAGCAGCGGAAGCCGCTGTTTACACGGAAAGCGCGCAGACCGGGCTGGAGGAAGAATATACATCAAGCGACTTTTGGCAGGAACCGCAGAAACCGGTAACAGAAGAATCAGCATACACTATTTCCGGCGGTGCGCGGCAGGAAGCTGAGAGACATGAAACCAGAAGCAGTGCCGCGGAATTATTTGAAGAGAGGCAGCGCCAATATCTGAGAGGGAGAAAAGCCACAAGGCAGATCACGGACAACTTTGGCAACACGATAATTAACGCGGGTGAAATAATTACCGATGAAATAATAGACAGGGCGAAGCAAAGCGGAAAACTTATCGAACTTGTAATGAACAATGAAGCATAGTTTCGGATCCAAAAATGACGGGAATGCTCAACAAGCTCCCGTTTGTTTGCGTAAGACCGGGCCGGGAGAATAATCCTGGCCTTATTTAATATGGGGTTGGTGTTGGTGTTAAAGTCTAAAAACTTCAGATTCTGGTTTTGCATTTTCGCAGTACAAATCATAGTTGCATGTATGGTTCCGACTGCGGTGCTTTTATCGCTTCCCCCGTCCGAGATGCAGGTTTACCTGGATATAGCGGGCATTTCCGTCAGCGGTGCCGATATATCCGAAGCAAAGGACATTCTCGAACGGCATTTCCGCGAGATTATTGAAAAAGGCGGACTCATTTTTGAATCGGACGGCAAACAGGAAAAAATCCCGTATACAGGTTTTGAACTGCAGATTGATATACAGGGCTTATTCGAGCAAGTTGAAAAAGGCCGGTTCGGGAACCGCTATTTTCAGATGATCGGAAAAACAGACGGATACACGGGCGGGTATATCCCCGAAGTATATTACAACGAAGCGAAACTGAAGAGCATTGTAATGGAAATGGAAGACTTTTTCTATCAACAGCCGGTCAATGCCGGGATCACTTTATCCGACGGCAGTTTATCCGTATACGAACACCAAAACGGTTTTAAACTCGATGCTTCGAAAACGCTTGAATACATAAAAGAGAAAATAACAACGGATACATCGAAAGAAATTATAATATCAAAAGACACTACCCCGGGTTTGTTTAATGTGATAGAACCTGAATACACAGCGGATGAACTTGCCGGATTTACGCAGATATATGCCGTAGAACGGGGAAAACTTCCGGAGGGAACAGCGGAGAATTTTAAAGAGGCGGCATCTCATACGGATTACTATATAATAGGCTCCGGCCGGACAATATCTTTTAAGGAGGATATGCCGATATTTGCCGGGTTGAAAGATTTGAATACAATCCTCGCATCAGCGCTGTATAAAGCAATACTTCCTTTTGAGGATATCAAGGTTACGTGGAGAAAGCCGTCGGCCCAGCCCATTTCCGGGATTGAGGCGGGCTTTGAAGTAAGCCTTGAAGACGAAGGCGATCTGAAATTTCTGAATGATTCGGCTGATGAAATTGCAATAGTGTTCCAGGTAAATGAAAACAATGAATGGATTATCGCAGTAGCCGGCAAACCGGGACTTAAAGCCGGGGAAATAAAAACCGAAAAAACAAGAATAACTCCGCCCGTAATATATTCACAGGACAATACCCTGCCCGAAAAAGAACAAAAAGTGGTTGAACCGGGAAAGGACGGTTTGTCCGTTAAGGTTTACAGGGTTTTAAACGGTGACTCCGTAATGCTGTATGAGGATGTCTACCCTCCTGTGGAAAGGGTTATTTCGATTGGTTCCGGCGTAAAGAAAGCCGACATCATCAAATAGGGAAACCGGACGTTCCGGTTTTTCTATTTTTTCTGTACTTCCTTATCAGTTATTTGGCGAAATTATGTTTCCCGATAGTCAGTACAATTGGTCTTGACCATATCCACTTGCTTGTTGAGGTGGCAGGGTTGTAATAATATATGCAGCCATATGTCGGATCCCAGCCGTTCAGGGCGTCCCGTGCCGCTTTATAGGCAGTATTGTTCGGAACGAGATTAATCTGTCCGTCGGTGACAACGTCAAAAGCTCCCGGCTGGTATATAACACCCGCGATTGTGTTCGGGAATCTGCTGTCCTTGACACGGTTCAGTACAACGGCGGCTACGGCAACCTGGCCGATATATGGTTCGCCTCTTGCTTCGCCGTGTACAAGGCGCGCGAGCAGCTCTAAATCTCCGCCCCAACTCCTCGCTTGCGTGCCTGTTGGCAGGCCGAGCGCGGACAATGTTTCCGGGCCGACAATTCCGTCAACCTTTAAACCATTTTTATACTGGAATTCTCTTACCGCTTTATATGTCTGATATCCGAAAATACCGTCGATTTTTCCCTTATAATATCCCCATTGGCTTAACTTTTTTTGTATATTTATAACTTCCGTACCCCTTGATCCGTAATAGGAAAGAACTGCCTGACCATATCCGAAAAAATCGCGGAATCCGTCGGTAAATACCGGGTATATAAAACAAAAAGCCAAAACAAGCGCAGCAAATACTCGGATTATTTTTTTCTTTCGCATAGTTTCCCCCATTTCTTTGGTATTTGGCTTCCAATCTGCCGTATAAAAACTTTACTCCCAAAAAACATGGCCTGCGGAAAAATAGAAAAAGCTTATTTCATTAATAAGCCCTACCTAAATTTTGTACATTTTATAATAATACTATTCCGGCTTTTCGATGAAATGAATGGAAGAAGAGCGGAAAAATGGCTGTTCGGCCGCTGTCCGCCCATATAAATGCCTGCCGGTTTTTATTTGCCGGTGCCGTAAATTCATAAAAACGGGAAAAGATGCTTGTCGAATCCTGCAAGGAAGATAAAAACAAGCAAAACCAGGAGAAAATTGTCGCAGTCATCGTCTGTTGCAAGCAGTATTATCAAGCCGATTAATATAATATCATCAATCTGTATCTTGCGAAGAATATCTCTCAGATCTGAAAGTCCTGCCGTAGGGCGCAGAGAAGGCGGCTTATGTTTTATATCTGCGTCCTTGTCGGTTGGAAGTGGTATACGGGAGAGTTCATTTTTAACGCCTTGCATTACAATAACCTCCCATTATTGTTTGTTACCGCTTTTATAATATCGGCTATTCTTAAAATATTAATACAGGTTTCACAGCGCTCTTTCCTTTTCTGATTTAAAAACGGGTGGACCGAGCGAAGCAGGTTTATTCTCGAATCCTGTATATTGCTTGCCTGACTTAGTACGCTCTGTATCTTGCTAATCCAGTCGAAATCCAGTGACTGAACGGGGTTGTCTTCATAGCTATCGGGTAATGCACTCTCATCGGCATGTTGATCCGACTGCGCGGGCATGGCACCACTTGAACTGCTGAATGAACCAATCAACCGGCGAATCCCGTCCTGGGCTTCCCGGCTGCTGAGCATATCGGAAAGCTGCCGTATTTTATCATCCATACCCTGGCTCATTGGACGTAAACCTCCTTTTAGCCTTCTTATTTCCTTGTTTTAATATTATGCGTCATTGCAGCAAATTACGAATTTTTTTTATAATTAAATCCCCGTCCCGGCCCAAAACCTGGCGTATTTTTTGTATGTCGGATTCAGAAACCCGGTCTTTTAACTCGGCTACATTTATCCCAAGCTCACGAAGGCGGTTTTTATCATACTCGTTGAGTTTTGCAAGTACCTCGTTGATATCAACGTTCTGGATCCTTCTTCTAAGTTCGGCAGGAGATTCCCGATGGAGTATTTCCAGGCCTTTTTCAATCTTCTTTTTGGTTATCTGGCCCTGCAGATAGTTCGAAAAATCAGTCATGAGATCACCTCTGTGGAATATTACAGTCACATTTTATGCAAAAGATGCTTCCTGTGTTACAGGAATAAAGCAAAACGCGTTTACATTATACCTGAATGAATGTTATAATACGCATAACGAGCGAAACCGACAGCGCCTGCAGCCTGAATCTGACTGTTTTTGCTTTGCCGCGGCGGTTTTCTGCGCCGCTTAACGCGATGCCGCATTAATTTTTCAGTTGAAAAAGTCTGCAGGATGCAATGATCCGAAGAGGTGTTAATGATGTACGATGTAATAATTATTGGAAAAGGGCCCGCCGGAATCTCCGCGGCACTGTACACAGTAAGGGCTAATTTAAAAACCCTGGTAATCGGCTTAAATGACAGCGCTTTACATAAAGCGGGTGAGATTGAAAACTACTACGGGTTTCCTCATCCCATCCCAGGGAAACAGCTTCTGGAAAACGGTGAAAAACAGGCATTACGTTTGGGAGCCGAAATATTAGTCGAAGAAGTAATAGGAATAGAAAAAGAAGATGTTTTTATTGTAAAAACTGTGAAAGGGAATTACCGTGCGCTGTCGGTCCTTATAGCCGCAGGACAGAAAACGGCGGACGTAAAAATAAAAAACATCAGCAAGTTCGAGGGCAGGGGGATAAGCTATTGCACGACATGCGACGGGTTTTTCTTCCGGGGCAAAAAAGTCGGTGTGCTCGGTTATAAAGATTTTGCGCTGCTTGAGGCAAATGAACTTATTCCGTTAACAAATGACATAACAATATTTACAAACGGACAAACCCCTGAATTTTCATCGGATCTTTCCGAACTTGCGGGCAGGTTTGAAATTAACGTGAAACCGATAAGCGCTTTCGAAGGCGGCGATTTCCTGGAGAAAATAGTATTTGAGGACGGTTCCGAATACCCGCTGGACGGTATCTTTATTGCTTACGGAAGCGCGTCAACGGTAAATTTCGCGTTGAAAATGGGGATATTAACAAAAGACCGTGCAATTGTCGTTAACGAAAACCAGGAAACGAATATAGAGGGTCTTTTTGCCGCGGGCGACTGTACGGGCGTTTTTAAACAGATTTCTGTCGCGGTCGGTCAGGGCGCTGTAGCGGGAAGACGGATGATAGAATACGTGCGTGATAAAAAGAGAAACGCGTAGGTTGTTTTCTTAATCGGATTCAAGATAATAAGAGAAGTTTAGATTATGTCTTTCACAATATTTCATCAGCGCAAGAAGCATTTTCTTGCCGCCGCCGACGCCGGTGTTCAGGAAACGGTAAAGGTGGGCGGGATCAACTCCCAGTTCCCTCCCGAAAAGATTGTAATTTCCACGGCAGTGTTTTTTCATAAGCTCAAACATTCTTTTATTGTTTATTCTTCTTTTCATAGTACTTACCCATCAGAGAATAATTACCATAACCAACTGAATCTATAATAACCGATATGTCTTTTTTTGTAAAGAAAGCATAATGCTTGGTCCCTTCAAACCTGTCGTCACCGAAATCACCCGAGCCACCCGCTGGGTTTTAGTGTTATTATGCGGGTCCTGCACCGCGGGTCGAGACATTGCTGCCGCGTTCCGGTGGGTACGCGGCTTTACTCGGGTGTTTTGTGTTGTTTTGTTGATAATACGATAGTATATTTGTCCGGTGTCAGGCATAGGTATAGTTAGACAGATATGAGAGGGGTTTTGTGCGATGAAAAAATTTGTTATTGCGGCTATTTGCATTGCGCTGGTATTTGTTGTAAGCGGCTGCCTCAAAACAAGGGATAAAGCAATAAATCAAATCGAAGAAGAGGAACTCAGGCCGGTAAGCAGCATTCTTTTATCGGAAGAGGATGCGAGAAAGCTTAACGAAAAGCTGCAGGTACACCTTTACTTTTCCAATGAGGACGGTACGAAGCTGGTAAGAGAAATACGTTATGTTGATATGAACGAAGCAAAACAGGGAACCGAACAATTGGCATCACTGCTAGTCAAGGAATTGGTTAAAGGCCCGTATAATACTACACTGAAGCCTACAATACCGCAAGGCGCGTCTTTAAGATCGCCTGTAAAGCTGGAAAATCGTACGGCAATTGTCGATATGACTAAAGAATTTGTTGACAATCATCCCGGAGGAAAAGAAGCGGAAGAAATGACGATATTTTCAATTGTTAATACCTTAACGGAGCTGAAAGATATTGAAAAGGTGAAATTCCAAATAAACGGAAAGACACAGAGTGAATTTAAAGGTGGTTTTCGCTTTGACAACGAATTCCCGAGGAATGAGGCCCTGATTGACCGGAAAAAAAGCGAGACGGTAATGCCGGAAGACGAATATGAAGAAACCGGCGCCTATGAAAACTATGAAGAAGAGATACTTGAATAAACGAAGGAATTCTATATAACCGGGAAGCCATTCTTCGGCTTCCCGGGCAGTTTTGCAGACGGGCCGGCTCTTGTGAACAGGCCTTGTTTCATGTATAATCAAAAAAAGATATAGCAAGCCGTTCTCTTTGGAGGAGAGAAATAATATGAAAAATAAAAAAACCGTAGCAGTGCTTTTCGGGGGTCAATCTTTCGAGCATGAAGTGTCAAGGGTCTCCGCTCAATCCGTCATTGAGAACCTCGACAAGGATAAATACGATATAATCCCGATAGGTATAACGAAAGAGGGAAAATGGATTCGATATACAGGCGAATATTCAGATATTGGTTCGGGGAAATGGGAAGCCATTGCCCTTAAAGAATTAAAAGACGGGCCGGAAGCTTCATTTGCAGCCATTTCACGCGGTTATCCGACAATCCGTGATTTTTTTCTTGAGTTTGATAAAAACATAGACATTGTTTTTCCCGTATTGCATGGATGCAACGGGGAAGACGGAACGATACAGGGACTTTTGGAGCTTGCAGGCATTCCTTATGTCGGCTGTGGAGTTTTATCTTCCGCAGTTGGTATGGACAAAGCTACAAGCAAAATACTTTTCGAAAGTGCCGGGATACCGCAGGGAAAATACTTTTTGGTGCTGCGCTCCGAAATAAACGGTAATATCCGGCAAATACAAAAGCGCACTGAAGAAACAATCGGCTATCCCTGTTTCGTAAAACCGTCAAATTGCGGATCATCCGTTGGTGTTTCGAAGGTTAACGATTCCGAAGAGCTTTTGAAAGCTCTTTTAATCGCCGGTAAATATGACAGAAGGATACTTATTGAAGAATTCATTAACGGCAGGGAAATAGAATGCGCTGTTCTTGGCAATGATTCCCCTATTGCGTCGACCGTGGGTGAAGTGGTACCATGTAATGAGTTCTATGATTATAAGGCAAAGTATATTGACAATGCTTCCGAGATAATAATACCGGCGCAATTGGATGATCAAACGGTACAATTGATAAGGAATTACGCGGTTGAAGCGTTTAAAGCCCTGGATTGCTCCGGTTTGGCAAGGGTTGACTTCTTTGTTGAAAAAGTCACCGGCAAAGTGTATATTAATGAGATAAACACAATGCCGGGGTTTACCAGTATAAGCATGTACCCGAAGCTTTGGGAAGCCTGCGGGATACCGTACGGTGAATTGTTGGACCGGCTGATTGATTTTGCTTTCACGCGGTTCAAAGAAAACCGCAGGTCATATGAAAGGGAAGTATAATGGATAACAGACCAATAGGAGTTTTCGATTCTGGTCTCGGCGGGCTCACGGTTGTGAAAGAGATCAAAAAGAAACTGCCCGGTGAAAGCCTTATATATTTCGGAGACAGCGGAAGAACGCCGTATGGTACAAAGTCAAAGGAAACGGTGATTAAATACTCTAAGCAGGATATAGCCTTTTTGCTTTCGATGGACGTGAAGCTGATAGTGGTTGCCTGCAATACGGTAAGTTCCGTTGCTCTGCCGGAAATAAAAGACTTAGTTCAGGTGCCTGTTCTTGAAGTGGTTGATCCGGGCGCTGATGCGGCGATCAAAAAATCAAGGACAGGAAGGATAGGTATTATAGGCACGCCTAATACCATTGCAAGCAGTATATACAGCAAAGCGATCAAGCAAAGAAACCCGGAAGCGAAAATCTTTGCGAAGCCATGTCCGCTGTTTGTCCCCCTCGTTGAAGAGGGCTGGTGGGACAACGATATCGCAAGAATGATAGCTTTTGAATACCTTAAGGATTTATTAAAGGAAAATATAGATACACTTGTACTTGGATGCACACATTACCCTCTCCTTTCCGATACGATAAGAAAAGTGGTCGGGCAGGAAATTGTTCTGGTTAATTCTGCCGAAGAAGTAGCGTCTGCTTTGGAACAAATGCTGCTGAATGAGGATTTGCTGACAGACTCCTCTTCTGTTCAATACCGCTACTATACCAGCGACAGTGTTGACAAGTTCAAAGAGCTTGGAAGCCTTATTCTTGAAGAAGAGGTATGTAATGTGGAACGCATTGATATCGATAAATACGAGTTTTCATTTTATCATGCTTAATATCAGGTGCTTGTGTAGCGAAGACAGAATGGAAGAGGATAAATATGCTCAAAAAAAATGTAATGATAATGGTTGACAGCAGGAAAAAACAACCTGATAAAGAAGCAGAAGAAATGAAACTGATTACCGAAGGTCTCTATTGCATAAAAGGCGACCACTATTATATAAGTTATGCGGAGAGCCCTGTTACGGGCTTGGATGGGACAAACACGATAATAAAAATAGAACCCGATTCGATAATGCTGATCCGTTCGGGAGCCGCTAGCAGCCTGATGTTTTTTAAAAAAGGCTGCAGGCACACTTCGGGATGCGATACGGGAAACGGTATAGTTGAATTTGGAGTAACCGCACTCGATTTGAATGTCAGTTTGGATGACAAAGGCGGGAAGTTCCGCGTGGAATACATTATTGAGGTGAATAACAGGCTGCAAAGCCTTACTACACTGAACGTAAAGGTATATTGAAAACACGGGGGATGTTTTAAATGTACAGTATTTTTGAAAAAATTAGAAACCAGATAGAAACCGTTGTAAAAAACGCTGTTTCTGCGGCTGTAGCTAAAGGGAAACTACCTAATGTTGAGCTTCCTCCGATTATGATTGAAAAACCGAGGGAGGAGGCACATGGCGATTTCTCCACGAATATAGCGATGCAGTTGGCGAAACAGGCGAAAAAAGCGCCCAATCAGATTGCTCATGTCATCCTCGAAGAGATCGATTGCCGGGATACGTATATTGTCCGTGCGGAAAGCGCAGGTCCCGGGTTCATAAACTTCTTTTTGAACAGTGACTGGCTGTATGAAAACCTTGCTCTTATAGATCAAAGGAAAGAGCATTACGGTGAAGTTGATATAGGCCGCGGCGAAAAAGTAATGGTCGAATTTGTCAGCGCAAATCCGACAGGACCGCTTCATATGGGGAATGCAAGGGGCGGGGCGCTGGGCGACTGTATTGCCGGTGTACTTGAGAAATCCGGATATGATGTTACAAGAGAGTTTTATATTAATGATGCAGGGAACCAGATAGAAAAATTCGGTATTTCGCTTGAAGCAAGGTACCTTCAGCAGATATACGGGGAAGACAAAGTGCCTTTTCCCGAGGACGGATACCACGGTGAAGACATTATTGATCATGTAAAAGAATATATCACGCAGTATGGGGATAAGCTCGTATCGGTGCCGTCCGACGAAAGGAAAAAAGCCCTTATCGATTACGCGCTTCCTAAAAATCTGAAACGGATAAAGGACAGTCTTTCACGTTACGGCATAGAGTACGATGTATGGTTCAGTGAAAGTTCGCTGTATGAAAATAGGGAAATAGAAGAAACGATAGATATTTTGAAACAGAGGGGATACATCATTGAGAAAGACGGGGCTGTATGGCTTAGCGGAGAGAAAGCCGGCCTCGAAAAGGATGAAGTATTGATCAGGCAGAACGGGTATCCGACATACATGGCTGCGGATATTGCATATCACAGAAACAAGTTTTTAAAGAGAGGTTTCAGCCGGGTTATTAACCTTTGGGGGGCTGATCATCACGGACATGTAAAAAGAATGAAAGCCGCGATGGAAGCAATCGGTGTGCCCTCCGAGAAGCTTCAGATTGTGATATTCCAGTTGGTAAGGCTGTACCGCGGCGGGGAAATTGAAAGAATGTCAAAGAGAACCGGACGGGCGGTATCGCTTGATGACCTTCTTGATGAAGTTGGGGTAGACGCGGCAAGGTTTTTCTTTAATATGAAAACTGCCGGAAGCCACCTTGATTTTGATTTGGATTTGGCCGTCGAGCAGTCAAACAATAATCCCGTGTTTTATGTGCAGTATGCGCATGCGAGAATATGCAGCATTTTGAGGAAATTAGAGGAAGAGGGCATAAAAAGGAAAGCGATAGAAGATATAAAAATCAACCTTTTGACGCAACCCGAAGAGCTTGCCCTTATGAAAAGGCTCGCAGCGCTTCCCGAAGAAGTGGCGGCAGCGGCTGAAACGCTTGAACCAAGCCGCCTTACGCGATACGTTATTGATGTCGCTTCGGATTTTCACAGTTTCTACAACGCCTGCAGGGTTAAAGGCGAAGATGACGATTTGCTGCAGGCAAGGCTTCTTCTTGTGGATTCAACGAGGGTTGTAATTAAAAATGTGCTCAGTATAATCGGAATCAACGCACCTGAGAAAATGTAATATATGTCATCGATATCACCCGAGCTGCCCGATGGGTTTTCGGCGTAATTTCCGCGGGTCCCGGTTCGGGTGTTTCATTTCCTTATGCGACAAAGCACATACCCAACAGTACGCTTCAAGTATGCTTTATTTTCACAAACGAAGGCATATCGCTTGAAAAATATGGTCTATTAATGTATACTAATGCAGAAATTACCATGAAAGGGCGCATAAACATGCTTGTTGTAAAGGATCTGACAAAGCGATATGATCAAGTGCTGGCTGTAGACAATATCAGTTTCGAGGTAAAAAGCGGGGAAATCGGGGTTCTGCTCGGCCCGAACGGAGCGGGAAAAAGCACTACGATTAAGTCAATAGCAGGACTTTTAAAGTTTGACGGCACAATATTAATAAACGGTGAGCCGAACAAATCGCTGAACTCGAAAAAGGTTTTCGGGTATGTTCCCGAAACTGCGGCTGTGTATGAATACCTTACCGTGTGGGAGCATATGGAATTTATCGCCCGTGCATACCGGCTTGATGAAAGCTGGATGGAAAATGCGGAGAATTTGCTTACACGGTTTGACATGGGCGATAAAAAGCAAATGCTCGGCAAGGAATTATCCAAGGGAATGCAGCAGAAGGTCAGCATATGCTGCGCTCTGTTAATAAACCCGAAGATGGTCCTGTTTGACGAACCGATGGTGGGTCTTGATCCTAAAGCGATAAAAGAGCTTAAGGATACATTTCTGGAGCTGAGGGAAAAAGGCTGCGCAGTGTTAATCAGCACCCATATCATTGACAGTATCGAAGGTGTTTGGGACAGGGTGCTTGTTATGAACAAGGGAAAGATTGTTCTTTCAAGAACACGGAAAGAACTTGAAAACGGCTCGGAATCTCTGGAAAAGATCTTTTTTGCCGTTACGGAAGGAGCAGTCTGATTATGGGTCCGCTGTTTTTTCTCATCCGCAGACAACTGAAGAATATTATTCGCGGCCTTGCGAGCAAACCCTTGGCGCTTATTGGTTATATCTTAATCGGTATTATAATGGTCGGCTTTATTTTGTTGGTTATTGTTATGCCTTCGGGCGCCGTAAGGCATGGGTCGAATGAGTTGTTTAAAGCTATACTCACCGCCCTTATTGTTTTGTTCGTTTATTTCGGTCTAAGGCAGGGAATTGAAAAAGGGAGCTCGTATTTCAGGTTTTCAGATGTTAACCTGGTTTTTACATCTCCGATTAATCAGAATAAAGTTCTTTTGTACGGTTTCATCAAGCACATGGGTACTTCTCTTCTTATAGTGCTGTTCATGTTATTCCAAATACCGAATATAAAAAACAATTTCATACTTACCAGGTATGGAGTCTGGATAATACTGCTTACAGCGCTTCTTTATTCGCTATTAAGCCCGATAATCGGCATGGTTGTGTATATATACACTTCAAAAAGCAAGACGGGCAGGATGATGGCAAAGCGTATTATTGACGCGTTGGCAGCTTTGGCTGTTGTCGGGTTGTTTATAAGCATAATCACCGGGGACGATTATCTGAATTCGATTATAAGGTACCTGAATTCCGGTATTTTTTCGTGGTTCCCGGTTATAGGGCAGTTATCAACGATAGCATCCGCTGCAGTTTACGGCATAACCCCTGCTTTTTTCATCAGCATAGCGATCCTGTTTGGCATTATAGCGGCATTTTTACTTATCATTTATAAAAACAATCTTGATTATTACGAGGATGTTCTTGCTGCCACGGAGTATATAGAACTAAAGATAAAAGCGAAAAGACAGGGCCGTGATGTCACGGCTGTCGGGAAAAAGAACGCAAGGAAAATACGCTCCGGATTCACGGCAAGCGGCGCTGCGGCTATTTTCGAGAAGCAAATGCTTGAATACAGGAAAGCAAGCTATTTTCTGTTCTTTGACAAATCAAGTTTCATAATTGTTCTGGCAGGTATCCTGTTCCAGTTTTTAATGCCCGGGATGGCGGAATTAAAGATATTCATGATACTGTTTTTCAGCGCTTACATGCTTTTCTTCTTTGTTATTCAGGGGAAGTGGCCGATGGAAATCGAAAGGCCGTATATTTTTCTTATACCCGAACCTGACGGGAAAAAGCTGCTGTATACAACCCTTACCGAGAATATTAAAAATTTTCTTGACGGTATCCTGCTCTTTACAATAACGTATATATTTATTGAAAAAAGCATTGTTGTTATTTTTCTGTGCATAATCAGCTATACACTGTACGGCGCTGTCTACATCTACGGAGACATTGTATCCAGGCGCTTGTTCGGCGCGGTGCACAGCAAGGCAATGCAAGTGTTCATAAAACTTTTCGTATCATTTTTAGTTTTACTTCCGGGTGCTTTATTCGGCACTATTGCTTATTTTGCGCTGGCAAGCAAGGAAGCTGCTTTCCTGATAATTGCGCTTTGGAATCTTATTGTAACGGCGCTGCTGTTTCTGGCGTCCAAGGGAGTTTTTAAGCATATTGAGCATTCATAAAAGCTGCTTTATCAACTCTTTCGGAAAACGCAAACCCGGCTGTCCGGATAATAATGAATGCGGAATTAGATTTTGATTAGAGTTTAATTAAGTCTATTGCGGCAGAGTCACGGATATGATAAATATAAGCCAGGATACTGCTTTAGCCGATTAAGGAGGATTTGCCCGATGGTTGAAAGAGGAAAGAATATTCTGCCGATGATAGGGTTTATATTATTAGTTATCGTAGCTTTCGGAGGTTTTGCTTTTTACGGCCGGGGAAAAGATGCATATAACTTTACCGTGACAGATAACTCGTCAAAAAACAGCGTATTTGGTTATGATATTGACAGTACAGGTGAGGTTGCAACGGGCGGGGTCGATAAAATAACGATACGTTCGGTAAGTTCGGAAGTAAAAATATCAACACATAATTCCGACCGGGTGGAAGCGCATTTTTACGGAAACGTCGTAGGATTTAAAAGAGAAAATATCCCTTACCTGGAGGTTGAAAAAAACGGAAATGAAGCTTTGGTCAGAATCGTATATCCTGCAGAAAAAGGGTTCAAAATCAGCGAGGATACAAAACTTGATGTGGCTATACCTGAAGACTGGAACCGGAATATTGAAATAAAAAGCATATCGGGGGATATAACGGCAAAACGGTTAACCGGTAATGATATAACGCTTAATACGACTTCGGGGAACATGGCAATATCCGAGATAAAAGCGAAGCATACCGTTTCCGCAAGCTCGATCTCCGGAAGCTGCAGCTTTGATAAAGTGATATCGGATATCGCAAAAATAAATACAACTTCGGGAAGCGTAAATATTGACTTTTTAGAAGCCAAAGAACTGAATTTCAGCTCTGTTTCAGGAGACGCAGAATTGAACACGGCGGCTGAAGAGGCTGAAATAAATACAACTTCCGGCAGTATTAACGTGAGTTTTGTAAACGAATTTGATAAAATAAACGCAAAAAGCATATCCGGACAGATTAAACTTGGAATACCGGGAAGTGCCGAGTTTACCGCTAACTTAAAGACAGTATCGGGAAACATTGACTGCAAGGATTTTGCGATGAACATTTCGTCATCCGGTGAAAGGGAACTGAAAGGCCGGGTGGGAAGCGGAGACGGCAAGATTGATGTTTCGACAACATCGGGGGATATAAAAATATATGGCATAAAATAAACGGCAAACATTTTATAAACGCACCGTTTCTGTGCGTTTTTTATTTCTTCCGCCGCACGGTACGTTTTCCGTTGAAAATAAAAGAAAAAAGCAAATAAATGCAAACAAAACAATGAGTAAATAAGTTAAAATAATTTCCATTATATCCTATCAAATTAAAATCAGGTAAAATAGTATATGAATATGAAAAAAACCGGCCATTTCCCGGCTCTTTTATGCTGCTGAGGTATGGCTGACAAAAGGAGGATATAAAATGATATTACGTGAGAATTCGATGTACGCGATAGCGGTCCCTACCAGCATGGGAGTAAGGATTACACCGTTGGACGGGCAGCCTGTGTACTGCAGCGATACTTTCAAAATGCATGTTACAAGTGCTGAGACTAATGTTGCAAGCATTGCGGCATATTTGGGCATGCGCGTGAAAGTATTAACAAATTTCGTTAAAGACAGCCCTATTGCAAGAATGATAAAGGACAACCTTGCGAGCCGCCATATGGATTATGAGGGGAAGGATGTACCCCAGGGCGGTCCATGGGGTTACCGTCATCAGTTTAATATCGCCGACTGCGGTTTCGGTGTAAGAGGTCCAAGAGTTCACAATGATCGTGCCGGAGAGGTCGGAAGGATACTTAATGTTAAAGATTTCGATCTTGACAGGATCTTTGGTAAAGAAGGCGTTCAGATTCTGCATATGTCCGGGCTTATTGCGGCTTTGTCCCCCCAAACGGGTGAATTCTGCGTTGAACTGGCAAGGGCTGCAAAGAAACACGGCACAAGAATTTCGTTCGATCTGAATTACCGTGCGTCATTCTGGGAAAACCGCGAAAAGGAACTAAGGGATATTTTCACCGAAATAGCGGGATTATCCGATATTCTGGTCGGGAATGAAGAAGATTTCCAGCTTTGTTTCGGTATTGAAGGGCCGGAAGCCGGAGGCAAGGACATAAAAAGCAAGATTGACAGCTTCAAGGAAATGATAAAAACCGTGAAAAAGACATTTCCGAATCCTTCGGTATACGCCACGACTCTTCGCCAGGTAATAAGCACCAACAGCCATCTGTGGGGCGCAATAATGCTTGAAGGCGATAACTGGCATGTGGTTGAGCCGCGTGAAATTCATGTTCTTGATCGTATTGGCGGCGGGGATGCTTTTGTCGGCGGTTTGCTGTATTCAATATTAAGAGCCTGGGAACCGGAAAAATGGCTGCAGTTCGCGTGGGCATGCGGCGCCGCTGCTACAACATTTCTTACGGATTATGTCCAGCCTGCCGATGAAGAACAGATATGGAGCATATGGCAGGGAAATGCCCGCGTAAAAAGATAAAAAGTTTCAACCGGGTTCTTGGGATAGAAATTTTGATGTATGAAATATGCAGGGAGGACGTAATATGAACAATAAATCGGATATTGGTTTGATTGGTCTGGCCGTTATGGGTGAAAACCTTGTAATGAATATGGAAAGCAAAGGTTTTTCCGTATCGGTGTTCAACCGTACCGTCGAAAAAGTAAGCGCCTTTGTTAACGGGAGAGCGAAAGGCAAAAATATTACCGGCACGTATTCACTGCAGGAGTTTGTAGATTCATTAAAAAGACCGCGTAAAATAATGCTGATGGTGAAAGCGGGAAAACCGGTTGATGACTTTATCGATATGCTGATTCCGTATCTTGACAAAGGAGATATCATCATTGACGGCGGAAATTCGCATTTCCCCGATACAATCCGCCGTACAAAATATGTTGAGGAAAAAGGCCTGTTATATATCGGCACGGGTGTTTCAGGCGGCGAAGAAGGCGCCCTTAGGGGACCCAGCCTCATGCCCGGCGGTTCTCCCGAAGCATGGCCGCATGTGAAGCCTATCTTTCAGGCGATAGCCGCAAAGGTGGATGACGGCTCTCCATGCTGCGACTGGGTTGGAGAAAACGGAGCAGGACATTTTGTAAAAATGGTCCATAACGGGATAGAATACGGGGATATGCAGCTTATATGCGAAGCGTACCATATGATGAAGGAACTTCTCGGTATGACCCCGGATGAAATGCATGAAGTTTTTGATGAATGGAACAATGGCGAATTGAACAGCTATCTTATCGAAATTACGCGCGATATACTGGCTTATAAGGATGAGGACGGAAAACCGCTTGTGGATAAAATTCTTGATACGGCAGGACAGAAGGGAACAGGAAAATGGACAGCGATAGCGGCATTGGATGAAGGTGTCCCGCTTACGCTGATAGGGGAAGCCGTCTTTTCGCGCTGCCTGTCGGCAATGAAGGAAGAACGGGTCCATGCGTCAAAAGTGCTCGCGGGGCCTAAACCACGGTTTACAGGAAACAGGAGCGAAATGATCGAGGATATCCGCAAAGCGCTTTACGCGTCAAAAATAGTATCTTATGCGCAGGGTTATACGCTTATGCGTGCTGCAGCAAAAACATACGGCTGGAACCTGAATTACGGCGGAATAGCTTTGATGTGGCGCGGCGGCTGTATTATCAGATCGAAATTCCTTGGTAAAATAAAAGAAGCTTTTGATAAAAATCCGAACCTTACAAACCTGCTATTGGATCCATTCTTTAAGGAAAAGGTGGAAGAAGCGCAGGAAAGCTGGAGAAAAGTTGTTGCTGCGGCAGTTACGAACGGGATTCCCGTCCCCGCGTTTACTTCAGCGCTCTGTTATTTTGACGGTTACAGGAATGAATGGCTGCCGGCAAATCTGCTCCAGGCGCAGAGGGATTATTTCGGTGCCCATACTTACGAAAGAGTAGACAGACCGAGAGGGGAATTTTTCCATACAAACTGGACCGGACGCGGAGGAAGCACATCGGCTTCAACTTATACGGTCTAGAAGGTGTAATTTGAAATTATCCGGGCAGTTTATCTCTTCTGCCCGGATATATTTAAAATGATTCGGAAGGAGAGGCCAATGAGGGACATATTCGTAATTGCGAAGGACAAGGCCGGAGTTACGGACAGTGAGATTGAGAGTGTTCTTCGTGAGGTTTTGATAAGGCCCGGAATACTATTAAAAAAGATTTTGCTTTTGCCGCCCGATTTAACGCGGATGCATTCCGGTGCAGGAAAAATAACTGCGATGATTTATTCGATGCTTAAGGACTCCGTACAGGTAGATGTTATGCCTGCATTGGGAACGCATGAACCGATGACGAAGGAAGAAGCGGATGTCTTTTTTGAAGGGGCTGTCCCGTATGATAAAATAATCCCGCACCGGTGGAGGGATGACGTAGTTAAAATCGGCGAGGTACCGTCGGATTTTGTCAAGGAAGTGTCCGAAGGGCTTATCGACGAAGCGATTCCTGTTGAAGTTAATAAACGCATCCTTGACAAATCGTATGATCTTATACTTTCGATAGGCCAGGTAGTTCCGCATGAGGTCGTCGGAATGGCAAACTACTCCAAAAACGTGCTGGTAGGATGCGGCGGGAAAGACACGATTAACAAAAGTCATATGCTCGGGGCTGTATACGGCATGGAGCGGATGATGGGGAAAGATCATTCACCGGTAAGAAAAGTCTTTGATTACGCCCAGGAGCATTACCTTGACAAGCTGCCGATATCGTACATACTGACGGTAACCACGGTCAGAAACGATGAAGTTGTAATAGAAGGAATTTTCGCCGGAGGCCGCAGGATGTTTGAAAAAGCGGTTGAACTAAGCCGGAATAAAAATTTAAACATGATGGATAAACCGATAAAAAAAGCGGTAGTATATTTGGATCCGCTCGAATTCAAAAGCACATGGCTTGGAAATAAAGCGATATACCGTACACGGATGGCGATGGCCGATGGAGGAGAATTAATTATCCTCGCGCCCGGAATAAGGAAATTCGGTGAAGACGACGTTATTGACGGGCTGATAAGGAAATACGGGTATAAAGGCAGGGACTACATCCTTGAGCAGTACAGGAAGAACCGCGATTTGAGGGAGAATCCGTCCGCTGCCGCACATTTAATTCACGGTTCATCGGACGGCCGTTTTAAAATTATTTATGCCGTAAATCATCTGACAAAAGAAGAAATCGAACAGGTCGGCTTCGAATATATGCCTTACGAGGAAGCCGCGTCTAAATACAAACCCGAGGGCATCACTGACGGATACTTCAAATCAGGGGATGACGAGTGGTTCTATATTTCAAATCCCGCCCTCGGCCTTTGGACCGTATCATAACAAGTACCTTAACCAGAGCCGCGTACCAGCCGGAACGCGGCAGCAATGTCTCGACCCATTAACCACCCGCTGTGTTTTTGGCATAATTATCACGGGCTACTCGGAAGAACTATTGTACAATAGTTCAAAAGGCAGGTTTTGAACAATATTCTCGTAGGCCTTGGTTCGGGTGTTTTATTTTGAAACCAGTTCCCCGGTTTTAAGGATTTCATCGAGGCTGTTATGGGGCAGAGAAAAAGACATCCCGTTCAGGTAATTCAGAATTGATGCGTCTGTTGAAAACGAAAACGTCAGGCCTGTACTCCAGAGAAGCTGCCGTTTAAAACCGTATTTGCGGTTGACCGCGTTTTTGCCGTATTTACCGTCACCGAGCACAGGATACCCTATATGGGCGAGATGGGCTCTTATCTGGTGCGTTCTTCCGGTAATCGGCCTGACTTCGAGAAGAGACAGTTCGCCTGTTGTTTCAAGCAGCCTGTAGTTTGTCTTAATTTGAACGGCTCCTGCTCTTTTTTTGTCATAAACTTTAACAAAGCTGTTTTCCGGGTCTTTTACCAAGAAACTTTCCAGCTCCATATAAGGCTTTTCGGGACAGCCGCAAACAACGCATATGTACTTTTTTTCAATTTCCCTGTTTTTAAATTTATCAATTAGTATATCCAGCGACGCCTGGTTTTTCGCAAAAAGAAGGAGTCCTCCGGTGTTGCGGTCAAGCCTGTGGCACGGCGACGGAAACCCTTTTTGCGGAGCATCTTTGCCGGAACTGGAATAAATCTGTGCGAGATGTTTTTCCACGGAAGGCTCCGCTGCGCTTATTACCGCTATTCCACTCGGTTTATTTACAATCACGATATTTTTGTCTTCGTAAATTACAGGAATTGTAAGGTTTTCCGGGTGTGGTTCAAGCGCGTCGTCCGGCAGATACAATTCCACCTTGTCCCCGGCAAATATAATATGGTTTTGTTTAACCCGGATCCCGTTAACCTTTACATCACGCTTTCGGAATGTCTTGGCAAGCAGCGGGAAAGGGAGCCGGGGCAGTTTTTTTTGTATGAAACGATCAACGCGCTGACCGTTATTTTCCGGATCGGCAATAAATGTTCGCATAGAAAAACTCCAAAAGTGCAATTTTAAGGTTTATTCCCCGGTGCAACGGCAATAATTTCAGTAAGCGGCTTGTATGTAGTCGTATGTAATTTGTAATTTTTTATTACATTTTGATTATTTCTCAGTATAAAAAACGTGTCAACCACTGCCCCTTCCATACCTTTCTGCTTTATGACGCTGCTACCTTCCCCCACTGATTCGTCTTCAACGTACTCTGTGTCATATGGTATTGTCTTAAGGACCGTCGGGACAATTGAGACCTTTAAATCAGGATGTTCGTTGGTGCCGCGGATTGTAAACCGTATCCTGTTGTCTCCCGTAACCCTTCCTTCTATTTTCACGGGCCAGTTTGTAGTGTTTGTAAATTTCAAATCCTCTGTTCCGTATGAAACGGCAGCATCTCTTCCCAAAGGAACATACGGGACGGTATACATATGCGGGTTGCGTTCGGTAATTTTCAAATTTGCCTCAAGCGCTGCGTTGTATAGTGTGGAAGACACCTGGCAAACACCGCCGCCGACGCCGGAGGCTATTCCGCCGAAAGTGTAAATGTTCGCGATGTGGTATCCCTTGTCAGCAGTGCGTTTGCCGACAGTTTCATTGAACGAGAAACTGTCGCCCGACAGTAATATCGTACCGTCTATCGCTTCAACGGCAAGACGTATATTAACCGAGCGGCTGCGGTCGTTATCCGTGTCAGTTGTAAATATTGTTTCATAACCGGACAGCACGTCGCGAAACAGTGACAGCTCAATAGTTTCTTTTGTTACCGCGGGTTTGATGAATTTAACCGGAAGCTCCTTTTCAAAAAGGTATTTGCCGGATTTGCTTTCAACCTCGGCTACACAGGCCAGGAGGACATTTTTCTCTATGGATCTTCCGACAACTTCGGGAAAAATCATAACTTCGCCGTTTTCAATTTCTATGCGCGCATCCTTTGGTTCCTGGACTATTTTTTCATAAAACGAATCGGCATCGATTTTTGACGGAGGTATTTCATCTACCGGAACAATTACAATCCCGGATTCCAGTTTTTTAATCTGGGCAAGTATCCGTTCCCTCAATTTTTCCTTATTTACCATTTGACCGGTTAAGCCGGAACGGATATAAGCCTCGTTTTCAAGAAGTATCAAAGCGGGAGGAACCGCGGGGGTGTACGTTTCGGAGTATATCGTGTCTTCTATGCTTTTTATTGCTTCCATATCGATGCTGACTTCCGTTTCAAGATACAGGTGATTTTTTTTGAACTTATATATTTCAACGAGCCTTTTGATGAAATTTCCCCGCCTGCCTGAGTTATAAACCGTATCGACCATGGCTTCTCTGTCTATGCTTATGTTAAGGTCTTTAAAGGTTACCTTCAGCGGATAATCCTTATGGTAGATACTTATAACCATGGAAGAGAAATCTTTATCGTACCTGCTGTTGATATATTTTTCCAGGGAAGGCTTGTCCAGGCCTCCCATGTGTATTCCGTCAAGATAAACGCCATTGTAAACATAAGGTGCGTTCAGGATCGCATTAACCAGGATGACAAATGTAACAAGCAAAATGAAAAAAACTATCAGCATTACTCCAAGTTTTATTTTATTATTGCCGTTTTTTGCAAAGCCGGTTATGTAATTCAGTTTCATTTTTCCTCCTGTTTTAATTAAATGCCGTATATAAAAGGCGCTTGAAGCAGGCTAAATCATATATAAATTTTATCGGCAATAAACACCGATGATCAAGATGTCCGGGAATTTTAATTCGGGTTTGTATTACTGCGTGCGGACGGAAAGCCGGTTAATTTTGAAATATGGAAATGTCGATATTTGATTATATAGCATTTACTGTATTAATATAATTACAGCGGGTTTCTTCGATTGTTTTTAGCTGGCGCAGTTAATTTTAGCAGGTTTTATTTAGCGGACGGTGGAGGAAAGCAAAAATGGGCTTTTTAAGCCGGAAAAAACAAATACATTTTGATATTGCCACACTGAAAAAGAATGATATTACTATCCTGACACTGGATGAGCGCTGGAACAGGCTTTTCCGGATTATACCAATCAATGCCGCCGTAAAAAAACGCCAGGATTTTCTTAACAAGCTTCTTGCACAGGAAGCCGGGCTTTACCAGGAAAAAAACAATATAGATCCTGAAAAGAAGAAACTTATCAATACAATCATATCATTAACACCGGAAGCCTTCGATAAAAACGATGAGAACGCGAAACTAACGCTTCAGAAATCAAAGCAAAGAATAGAAGCACTGAACAAACGGGCGGAGGAACTGGAAGAAGAACTTTACGAAAAAAGGGAAGAAATCAGGCGCGCTAATTTTAAGCTGCTTGAAGAAACTGTAAGGCTTGTTTACAGTGTAATGCGCAAATCGAGAAAAAGGGAACAGCGGATTGAAAAAGAAATAAACAGCCTGAAAAAAAGGCTTAAGGAGCTTCAAACCCTAAAACAGAGCATCACTACGGATTGGACGGATGTTTACGCGTTCTTCCATACCCTCCTTGGAGCCGAGGAACTGACTAAACTCGATAAACTGTTTTTAAAGCCGGAGGTGGAAAATCATGAAGATGGCGAATCCGGATCAAATGAAAAGGATTGATCAATTGGCTATCAATAAGTATAAAATACCGGGCGTAGTTCTTATGGAGACGGCAGCGCAGCGTGTCGCCGAGAAAGCAAGGGAAATGCTCGGTGAACGCTTACAGGATAAAAAGACGGTGGTAATCGCGGGTAAGGGAAACAATGGCGGCGATGCTTTTGCGGCAGCCCGCCATTTGCATCAGTGGGGCTGCCAGGTTGCTGTGGTTTCGCTGGCACCTGCCGGGGAAATAAAAGGCGACCCGGAAATTTACGTCAGAATACTTGAGCAATTGGGTATCGAAATTAATTACCTGTATCGGGAAGATGATCTTCCGGTACTTCATAAATTGATAAAAGAATCGGATCTTGTTATAGACGGAATTTTCGGAACAGGCATATACGGCGACATTACCGGATTTAACGCGAAGGCAATAACGGCCGTAAATAACGGAACCGCGAAAGTGCTCTCTATTGATATCCCGTCCGGCATAAACGGGAGAACCGGGCAGGTATGCGGTGTGGCCATAAAAGCAGACGAGACGGTTACCTTTGCGCTGCCGAAGCCGGGCCTTTTCCAATATCCCGGCGCAGGTTACGCAGGGAATATTTCCATCGCCGATATTGGAATTCCGCCTGAAGCGGTTAACGAAGCAAACCCGAACGGGCAGTTGATTGACAGCAGGACGGTTGCCGGCTTTTTGCCCAAAAGGCCCGCCGACGGGCATAAAGGAACATTCGGAAAGCTGATGATTATTTCAGGTTCCGCCGGAATGAGCGGTTCGGGAACACTTGCTGCCAAAGCGGCATTCAAAATGGGAAGCGGGCTTGTTTACCTTGCGGTTCCTAAATCACTTGCATTTATATACAATGCAGCGATACCGGAAGCGATAACCCTCCAGATGCAGGATGACGACGGCCTAATCATGCCTGAGAACCTGGAAGTCCTTAAATGTATTTCAAATACGATGGACGTTGTGGTAATAGGTCCGGGGCTTTCGACAAAACCCCAGGTTTCCAGTTGGGTCGGAAGTTTTGTTGTTGAATGCCGCAAGCCCATTGTGATTGACGCGGATGCACTGAATATAATTGCCAAACAGCCGCATATACTGCTTGAAAGAAAAGCTCCAACAGTTATTACTCCGCATCCGGGCGAATTCTCGCGTTTAACCGGACTGCCCGTTGAAGAAATTCAAAAAAACAGGATTGACGAAGCACTCGGTTTCAGTTCAAAATATAACGTAACGGTTGTATTGAAAGGAGCCGGAACCGTTATAGCAAACCCTAACGGGGAATATTTCATTAATCCGTCAGGGCATCCGGGAATGGCAGTTGCCGGTTCCGGGGATGTACTTGCCGGCATTATAGGTTCCCTTATAGGACAGGGCGTAAATCATGAAAAAGCCTGTGCGATTGGTGTGTTTATTCACGGCAGGTGCGGGGAAATGCTGGCGGAATTGAATTCGGGGCAGCCGGGTTTTCTTGCCGGTGAACTTTGCGGTTTGATTCCGAAAGCTGCGGCGGATATTTTGAAAAATGCGCAGGCCTGCACGGAAGACGGAAGGTGGATCGCTTTTGAATAGTAAAATGAACAGGGCTTGGGCCGAGATAAACCTTGACAACATAGCGTATAACGTAAGGCAAATTAAACGGCGTATCGGGAAGATGACCGAAATAATGGCCGTTGTGAAAGCGGACGCGTATGGACACGGCGTAATTGAAACAGTGCCGACTCTTCTTGAAAACGGGGTAAGCCGGCTGGCAGTTTCAATGCTTGATGAGGCAATACAGCTAAGGGAGCTTGGGATTAAAGTTCCGATACTCGTATTGAGCTATACCGATCCGGTCAGGGCTGAAGAAATAATCAGGTATAACATTACGCAAACGGTATTCAGCCATGATCTGCCGGGAGCGCTGTCAAAAGCTGCGGTAAAAATGGGGAAGGAAGCCCGTATCCATATAAAAATCGATACGGGCATGACGCGTGTCGGTTTTAAACCGGGTTACGAAGCGGTTAAGGATGTTGTTCAAATAAGCAGTCTTCCCGGTATAGTAATCGAAGGCCTGTTCAGTCATTTTTCTTCCGCCGATGAAGATGATCCCGGTTATACGATGATGCAGTACGAGCGCTTTGAGAGCATTGTTAACGAACTGAACCGAATCGGGATTATTATACCTGTCAAACATATTTCAAACAGTGCGGCAATATTGCAATATCCCAATCTTGATCTTCAAATGGTCCGGCCGGGTATAATTCTTTACGGTTTATACCCGTCCGAACAGTTGAAAAAAACGGCCATTGATCTTAAGCCTGCGATGGAGCTGAAAGCCAATGTCATACTCGTTAAGGATGTAGAAGCCAATGTTCCGGTGAGCTACGGCCGTACCTATGTAACCAAACGAAAGACAACGATTGCCACACTGCCCATCGGTTATGCGGACGGTTATTCAAGGCTGCTGTCGAACAGGGGAAGGGTACTGATTAACGGCGAATATGCGCCGGTAATCGGCAACATTTGCATGGATCAATGCATGGTCGATGTAACGGATATAAAGCAGTCCGTTAAGACGGGCGACGAAGCTGTACTAATCGGGTCCCAGGGCGGCAAGTCCATCACGGCCGATGAGATAGCTAACCTTACAAACACGATTAATTATGAAGTGGTATGCCTTATCGGAAAACGAATTCCGAGGGTGTATATCAAAAACGGAGAGGTTGTAAAAGTGGTAAACTATCTGATCTAGCGGTTTGGGGAAATTGAAAGTAAGATGTATGAATTAAATACAATATTGCAATACTTAATTATATACAGGAATAGAAAGACCTGCATGTAACGGACATTTAATTTGACGGGGTTGACTATAAAAAATATAATGAAATTATAAGGGAATATCTGTGGGGTCAAATCCGATACAGGGAGTGAACAATGTGGAAATCAGGAGAGGCGATATCTTCTATGCGGATTTGAGTCCTGTGATAGGCTCGGAACAAGGCGGCATCAGGCCTGTTCTGGTTATTCAGAATGATGTGGGAAACAGGTACAGCCCGACCATAATCGTATCGGCAATTACTTCAAAGCTTGACAAGGCAAAACTACCGACGCACATTGAAATACCGGGTGATTTGTACGGGTTGAACAAGGATTCGGTAATCCTGCTGGAACAGGTAAGAACAATTGATAAAAGAAGATTAAGGGAAAAAGCGGGACATCTGGACGATATTTTTATGGCAAAGGTAAATGAAGCGTTGAGCACGAGTTTCGGCCTTGAATCACGGTTTGTGCAGTAACGATACATATCGCCGGTCCGTTTTTACGGATCTGATAAGAGGCGATTCCGGACAGGACAGAATTCCAATAAAGGCCGCTGATTAAACCTTTAGTTTGATATGGCAGGGGGTCTACAAAAGATGAATAAAAACAGGCGTATTCTATTTATTGCAATTGCTTTGGTATGCGTGACCGTAACTTATACAGCGGCGCACGCCGCCTCTACATCCGCGCAGCCCGGAAGCGAGTTTGATCCGCTGGTCACGAAAAGTTATGTTGATGAGCAGATACAGAAACTTGCGCAGAAAATAGGAAGCGGGTCGTCAGTCAGGCCTTCAACCGGGACAAGCTCAGGAAGTGTTGACGAACAGGTTATCAATAATTTAAGGACAGACGTTTCGGATTTGACAAGCCTTATAATTGAGGCTTATATGAGAATTCAAAGCCTTGAAAAACAGAATATGGAGCTTATTCAAAAGGTTGAAGAACTGGAGCGCGGTTTCACCGTGGTTGAAGCGGCTAAAGGACAGAGGATACTGTTGGGTGCCGGTGCGGAAGTTATTGTAAGAAGCGGTGAAACACTGGCGATTTCAGGTGAATTGGGAGGTCTTGCCGATGTAACGGCAGCGAAGGACCTCACCGACGGCATGCCGGTTACAAACCAGCATCTGCTTATTTCCTCGCGGAAGGACGGAAGAGGCCTGCGGGTGGTTTCCGACGTGGCTTTCCTTTTGATACGGGGCGGCTATACAATAGAATAATTCCGAAGTTTAATTACCGTCCGGCATTCATATGCTGAAAGGTAGAAGTATGAGGATGAAAAACGGTGTCCGAAATATTATAGTAGTGGTTTTGTTTTTCTTAACCTTCTGGTTTGGAATCCGGCCCATTATTACCGGCGATGAATTCGAAAACAGGATAAAAAAAATGAAAGGCGCTGCGGGCCGTGACGAATATGCCCTTGTTGTGTTCGGAACAGAACCGGAAGGTATAGCCGCAGCCCTGGCCGGCGCCAGAATGGGGCTGAAAACGCTCCTTGTCACTGAGGACATTGATCCCGGAAGCTATATAAAGTCCGGGCTTATTACATATACAACACCCGACTATGCGACCATAAACGGTGAAAAAATTAAACTGAACACGGGTATTTATACCGAGCTTTTCGGAGATACCGGGGGAAATTTTTCCATTGAGGATTACATACATACAGTTATCCAAAAACTAGAAAGAGAATCAAATCTTGATATTTTCTACAATGCCGGCATTTTATCGGCACAGACCGATGGAAATACAGTCGAGAGCGCATCTGTTTATTATAACGGCGGAAAAAGACAAATAAAAGCGTCTTTCTTTATTGATGCAACCGAGGACGGGAAGTTTTTGGAGGTTTGCAACGTACCGTATTATACGGGCTCGGGCGATATTGGCGTCCCAAATGCCTATATGCCGGTTCACTACAATTTTATAATCTCCAATGTGAAATGGGAAGATATCGAAAGCATAAGGAAGCAGATCCAGAACGTGAATGATTTCCGGCAGGTTCTGGAACAGTATGAGAGGGTCAGCAAGAAAACAAAGATACCGAATCTCAGTTTTGTCCGACAGCCTGATGACAATATGTTGATCAGCGGAATAAAAATGAGGCAGGTTAATGTTGATGATCCTTCGGCGATGGAAGCCGATCTGAAGGATGCGCTTGCCGAAGCTAAAACATTGACGGCTTTTCTGCAATACACTTTTGTTCCGTTCGAGAACAGTTCGTTTGTAGCGGGTGCTTCAAGCTTTTACATACCGGAATACCGTCATTTCAGCGGCAGATACCGGCTTACTGTCGAGGATGTGCTCGAAAACCGTAATTTTCGTACTAAAATTGTACTTGCTTCTGCTCCCATTGACGGGGAAAAATTTGTAAGCCCGGAGTTCTCCGAGGAATATTCTTACATAATCGGCTCGCCCAAAGTATATTCAATCCCGCTTGAGTGTTTTATCGCGCAGAACTATGACAATTTAATGATGGTCGGGAAAAAAGCGTCATTTTCCTCGCTGGCATCAACAAGCGCCGGACGGATGCCTGTGAGCATAACGAGCGGGAACGCATTGGGAATAACGGCTGCGTATTGCTATCTTAACAGCCTTACGCCCGTAGAACTCGCCGGATCTTCGGATGAAATCCTTCAGGAATATCAAAAATTGCTGAAACGGGCAGGCATTACGCTGGTCGATTTTGATGAACCGAATCCGAACAAAGATCACTGGGCCTGGCCGTCGGTTAAGGTATTGGTGGAGTACGGGCTTATCGCCGGAGGAATTGAAAACGACTACCTGTTTGATTTCGAAGCGAGCCAGGAAAATCTTGCGATACTTGTTATTAATATGATTGTGAAGGTTTTGCCCGATATGTATTCCCTTGATTTGGATGCAAGGGTTCGCGCTTATGCGGTTGATGAAAAGTTAACCGGGGAAAAGGCGTGCGAAATCATACTAAAAACCCTTGATATTCCTTATGAACAGGGAAATGCGTTTGCTAAGGTCGAAAAAGAGGGGATTATTTCAAAAGATATCCTCGAACGGATTACCCCCGACAAAGCCGTTACACTGGACTGCGTTTATGCGCTGACGGTAGATTTGATTAACCGGCTGAAATAGTTTATTAAAACGTATTTCCGGTTTATATTTCCCCGTCCTCGAGAAAATCCGCGATTAGCAGGTCTACAAATTTCCCGTAACTTCGCAGCCCGTCAGGTTGGTTATTGCTTTTCAGATAGAGTTCGTTAACGTCATCGGCGATTTTTGTGATCCTTTCCTTTTGGTATGTGTCCCAGAAATTCCTTACATTACGTTGATCGTCTTTTATTTCGTCAATCAGAAGCAGTGATATTTCTTCGTATAACTGCGGGGACTGACGGTATAGTTCATTGCCCGTATAAGTAATCGCGGACAGGTATCCTGAGTATTGGAACAGCGGTTCGGTATGGTTTTTGCATGCCAAAAACCCGGCATAATTCGCTTCGTTTTCGAATGTAATTCCCATTTGATGCGCGATTTCGTGGCACGCGGCATGCGGCAGCGTAACCAAAGGAGGTTCAATATTGATGTTCGGCTCGCCCGTTAAAAAGCTGTACACCCCGGCATATCCGGATATGGTTTGAATACGCGAGAAAATAAGACCTTTTACGTTTACGCGTCTCGAACTGAAAAATGGATATTTCTCGGAAAGCGGTTTATATCCTTCCCATGCGGTTTTTAATACGGTTTTTACCATTTTGCGCCTGTGTGTGTTTTCGTTCGTTAACTGCAGGCCGGAACGTATTTCATTTGCACGCAGAACAAGGGCTTTATATGTCGAGGACAATTCGGATTCCGAATACATTTCTACCTGAAGACCGAGCCGATCTTTCAGCGGAATCCGGTAATTGTTAAGATTCCATAAAAAGTTGAATAAAAACCACCATAACGACACGGCAAAAACAATAAAGGCAGCAAAACGTGCCGCTTCTTCTGAAAAATTTTTCAGATAAATCGAACGTACGAGCCTGTACAGCATATACAGGAAGATAAGCGCAATAAGCATTATAAATATTTCATACAGCGAGAAAGGGAAAATGTTTGAAATCCCTGTCTGGATTGCCGAAGTTACAGGGAAAATACCGCTGGAATAATATTTTTCAGTAATATCCGGCCGTGAAACGGCCAGCTTTCTCGCCGCGAATGTTAAAACAGCAAGAACTGCGGATATGGCAAGCATCAGCGGGATACGGCTTTTCTTTTTTCTTGTTGACACATGTACCTGGATATACATAACTGCACCTGCTATTTTTTAAATATGCGTTTTTTGATTGTAAGAACAATAAAACGGGGAAGATCCATCATGCGCTTATAGCGCCTTGGTTCACGGATAAGCCGGTAGAGCCATTCAAAGCCAAGTCTCCGGATTGTTTCGGGAGCCAGTGAAGCCTTCCCGGCAAATATATCAATACTTCCACCCACACCGATGCAAACCTTGCATGACAGCCGGTACATATTCCGGTGTATCCAGAATTCCTGTTTCGGCGCGCCCATCCCGACAAGGAGGATATCCGCTCCCGATTGATTAATAAGGTCGACAATGCGATCTTCCTCTTCAGGACTAAAATAGCCGTTATGATAACCTTTTATTTTTACTTTCCCGTATTCTTCCATTATATTTACCGCAGCGATTTCTGCAACCCCGGGACGTCCTCCTAATATATAAAACCCCACGTTTTTGCCCGAAAAGGTTTTAAAAAGATTTTTTACAAGATCAATTCCCGAAACCTTTTCCTTCAAAGGCGTCCTGAGTATTTTTGAAGCCAGCACGACGCCCGCGCCGTCGGGGATCAACATTCCGGCGTTATTTAGAATGCTTTTCAGCTCGGGATCCCTCTGCGCCTGCATAATGATTTCGGAATTCGGAGTGTACACCGCGTTAATAGAGTCTGCGCCGAGCCACTCCCTGATTTTTTCAACGGCTTCCTGCATTGTTATGTTGTTAATGTATACACCATGGATGTTTATCTTTTCCATAAATTCACCGGATTCAATGTTTATAATCGGCTTTTCAAAAAGCCTTTTTTCCACGTTATTATATAACATAATGGTTTTTTTTAAAAGAACGATGCAAATAAATATCCTCCATGCACTCCCTGTTTGAGGAGTATCGGTTTCTCTGCTTTATTTCCCGCGTTTCCTTTCTCGACCCGCTAACCACCCGCTGCGTTATAGCTGTTTCCGCGGGTTCTGACTCGGGTGTTTCGTTTCCTCGGGCGGCAAAGCACATACCGATAACACGCTTCCGTTTCTGTACTGTTTTCACACAGCGGTCTCCATATCTCGGGTCGCTCATCATCCCGCTCCATAGTTGCCGGTACGCAGCAGGGCTCTGTAGCATGTCGCCCGGCGTCAGCGAAAGCACCAGAGCCAGAGTCGCGTACTAACCGGAACGCGACAGCAATGCCTCGACCCGTTAACCACCCGCTGCGTTTTAGTATTATTTCCTAAGATATGCGCCGAAAAAATAAAAAAGAACAGACGTTTGCAATAGTTCCTTTTAAATTGTATAATTACTGTATGTTTATTTTCACTATATTTCCGGAGGATTTATGGAACTGATAGAAGGATTGAATCCGCAGCAGAAAGAGGCAGTTTTGCATACGGAAGGGCCGTTGCTTGTTCTGGCCGGTGCCGGTTCGGGCAAAACGCGCGTGATTACCCACCGCATAGCATATCTTATACAGGAAAAAGGTGTTGCGCCGTGGAATATATTATCGCTCACGTTTACGAATAAGGCGGCAAAAGAAATGAGGGATCGCATTGAAGCGCTCATTGGGACAAGGGTTCTGGACATATGGTGCGGTACTTTTCATTCCTGCTGCGTTCGCATTCTGAGAAGAGAGATTGAAAGGCTCGGCTTCAGCCGTGACTTTGTCATATATGATACGGATGACCAGGAAACTCTGATTAAGGACTGTCTTCAAAGGCTCGGATATAATGAGAAAAATTTCCCTCCTAAACAAATACTTGCGTATATAGGAAGGGCGAAGGATGAGCTTATTAATCCGGAAGCGTATTCGATAAACGCCGCTTACGATTTCCGCCTAAGGAAAATATCCGAGATTTATAAACTGTACCAGAAAAAACTGAAGGCAAACAATGCGCTCGACTTTGATGACATTCTGCTTCACACGCTTAAGATATTCGACGAGAACCCGGATGTTCTTGCCTATTACCAGGATAAATTCAAATACATTCTTGTCGATGAATACCAGGATACAAACACGGCCCAATTTATGCTTGTGTCAATGCTTGCTAAAAGGCACAGGAATATCTGCGTAGTCGGGGATGACGATCAGTCTATATACGGATGGCGGGGCGCGAATATACGGAATATACTTGATTTTGAAAAGAATTTTCAGGGCTGTCGTGTAATAAAGCTCGAGCAGAATTACCGTTCAACCGAGAGGATCCTTGATGCGGCAAATAACATAATTAAAAACAATTACGGCAGGAAACCGAAAATACTTTGGACAAAAAACCCGGCAGGCGAGCCGGTATGTGTATATAAGGCTTTTGACGAAAAGGACGAAGCGGATTTTGCAGCAAGTGTGATACGGGAGGCAGTTGCGCGCGGTGACAATAGCTACGGCGATTTTGCTGTGCTATACCGCATTAACGCGCAATCCCGCGTATTTGAGGACTCTTTTATGAAGATGGGGATCCCTTACAGGCTTATAGGCGCGCACAGGTTCTATGACAGGAAAGAAATAAAGGACATAATTGCATACCTGAGGACAGTGAACAATCCGCATGATGATATAAGTCTGAAACGCATTATCAACGTCCCGAGAAGGGGGATAGGAAAAGTTACTCTCGACAGGGCGGAACAGCTTGCATTTGATAACGGCGTGAGCATTTATTCAATTTTAAAGGAAGCATCCGGCATAAGCGATCTGTCAAGAGCTTCGGCCAAAATAAAGAGTTTTATCGATTTGCTTGAAAATTTCAGACAGCTTGCCGAATACCTCGAGTTAACCGAATTAATCGGTGAGGTAATAAACCGGAGCGGGATTATTAAGGAACTAGAACAGGAAGATACCATAGATGCAAGAACGAGAATAGAAAATATACGGGAATTCCAGTCAGTTGTGCTGGATTTTGTACGGAACAGCGAAGAGGAAAGCCCGGATCTGAATGACTTTTTGGCCCATGTTTCGCTTATTGCCGATGTTGACAGCATGGGCAATGAACAGGACAAGGTTGTTCTTATGACGATGCACAGCGCAAAAGGGCTTGAATTTCCGGTTGTTTTCCTCGCAGGGATGGAGGAAGGCGTTTTCCCGAGCTACCGTTCGATAGGTGAAGAAAGGGAGATGGAAGAAGAGCGCAGGCTGTGTTATGTAGGTATTACACGCGCAAAAGAAAAACTATACCTAACGTTGGCAAAATCGAGAACCCTTTTCGGTAATACGACATATAATAGGCAGTCACGTTTTATTGATGAGATACCTGGGGAACTTTTGAAATATATCGGTGAAGACGGCTATGCAATTGATCCCGGAAAACCGGTTATCAGGCAGATTGGCACGGATGAGTGGAAACAGCGTACGGCATCTTTTATTAAAGCCGAGGAATTAAATATTGACGAGCTCGTTATAGGAACGAGGGTAATACATAAAAAGTTCGGAACCGGCACTATAACGGGAAGGGAACGGGAAGGCAATGATTTCATGCTTGAAATAAATTTTGACGGGCATGGCATGAAAAGGCTGATGGCTTCGTTTGCAAAGCTGAAATCCGCGCCGCCGGACAACCCGTAAACCATGACTCCGTTCGGTTTTCGCATATGCACCCCGTGGAACAACGGCGTATGAATTTCCATTGACCGTGAATAATTTAATTCATTAAGGAAATCATATGTTCCGAGGGAGTGATTTGTTTTGAGTGAAAAATTGACACAGGAACAACTTAAACTTATAGGTGAAAATTGCAGCCAGTATAGACCGGTAAGCCAGGGCATTTCGGCAACAATGAGCATAAACGAGGATGAGGGGATATCCTGCACTACATGCAGGCACTGGTCCGGTTCGAGATGCGTTATAGACGCGCTTGATAATGTTGCCGTTAATCTGGGGATACTGCCGGAAGAATAAGCATTTATATTTTTGAATTACTTCTGACATTTCACATATAAACAGAACGCCCGGTACGTAATTTGTCGCAGATCGTGCATCCGGAATATTTCCGGAAAAGCGCAATACGACAGGTTAAGACAATTGATCGATGTATAATCTAGTCATACTAATGATAAACCGGGGGTCTGTTTTATGAGAAATATCACTTCTGCCCAAAGAGCGCCGGCAATCGGCAGTAAAAAGGTCCATTTCGCGGAACAGCTGAAAACATTAACCGTATTTGAAATACTATCATGCGTTTTTTGCGGAGTTTTGTCCAGAGCCGCATTATTCGGAACCGTAAGCCCGTTCGGGCTTGCTTTTTATGCCGCATATTCGGGAAGCAGCATTGCAAAGGCCATTATGACGATTTCAATAGTCTCTTTCAACATATTGTTCGACGGGGGTCTTCTTAATGCGTTGAAACAGACTGCGGCAGTATTTTTATATGAATGGCTGATTATCGTATTTAGAAAAAACAATAAAAAAGAAGCAGGGCTTACAGGAAAAGCGTTCTTTATGTCGGTATCGGCCGCAATTACGGGAATATTTGTGTTTGTAATCAACGGCCAGTTTATGCTTGAATTATTTTTTATTCTTATAGATGTGCTGCTAGTTGCCGCAGCCTCGTCGATTATTTCACTCGTTTTCGAAGAAAAGACACACGGCGTTAATGAATACGAGGAACGAAACCACCTTAGACTGCTCGGGTTTTTAATACTTTTAGGCGCATTTCTGCTTGGTCTGAAAGGATTCAGTCTCTCTGACATACGGGTTGATACGGTAATGGCCGGTACCTGCGTACTAATTCTCGCGAGGCATTTTGATCCGGGCTTTGCCGCATGCGCGGGTGCGATGGCGGGGATTTGCATTTCCCGCGGAGGTATTGCAGAATTGACATCATCAGCGGGGATATACGCAATTGCCGGTATGACGGCCGGAATACTGAAAAAGTCAAAAACCGCTTCAGGCATTGCATTTTTAATAATACAGGCTGTTGTTACTGTCCTGTCGGAGGAATACTTCACCGGCTGGGCTGAAATCGTCATTCCGGTAGTTCTGTTCATGCTGCTTCCGGATATAAAACCGGGAAGACTTCAAGCTGTAAAGCCGCGCATCGGCGAAAACAGCGGCGAAACTCAAAACGTAGCCAGGGTTAAAAGCATTGTCACAAAAAAGCTGTCAGATATATCAAAAGCACTTTTAAGACTTGCCGGCACGATTGAAAATCAGATAAAGGGCAGGCTTGGCGGACATGAAACAGACGCTAACGCAGTTATTGAACAGCTTACGGCCGAGGTTTGCGGCCAATGCGTAAAAGGCCCGTCCTGCTGGGAGATAGGACTTATGAATACATACAAAACGATGGTATGTATCGCTTCACGCCTTGAGGAAGGTGCAGCGGTGCAAAAGGAGTACATGAATGATCTGGGCAGGTTCTGCGTAAAGCCTGACGCGGTTTTGGAAACGCTTTCGAAAATTATTGAAATTAAAAGAATAGAAAAAATATGGCAGGGTATAGTTTATGACAGCATAAGCATAATCCCGGAACAAATATACGGTATGTCCGAAATTATAAAAACGATATCGGGCGGGTTGTTCCGTGAATTGGCACACTACACCGAGGAAGAAAAAAAGATAAAAAAAGCGCTTATAAAAAAAGGATATTTGGTTACTGCCGTTGAGGTAGATAAAAACCGGTGCGGCAGATTTACCTGCGAAATCAGGCTCGAAGACTGCCGCGGCAGGAAAGACTGCCTGAAAAGTATTGAGGCAGCGGTTTCCGGTGTGCTTGGATTGCCCATGAGGGTTGAAGAGGGCGAATGCAAGGATCGGGAAAAGGAAAACTGCCTGCTTTTTTTAAAGGAGAAAGAAGTTTTTGGGGTTACGACAGGTATAGCGAGAGTCAAAAAAGATAAATCAGGTGTATCGGGAGATTCGTTTACCTTCCTGAAAACGCGCGACGGGGAGTATGTTGTGGCAATAAGTGACGGCATGGGCAGCGGCAGCGAGGCGAACAGGCTTAGCGAAACAACGATTGGTCTTTTGGAGCAGCTTATTGACTGCGGGCTGTCAATCCGCGACAGTCTTCGCATGGTGAACATAATGATGAGTATGAACCCGGAGAAATACTCGACGGTAGATATCACGGTTATTGATTTATACAGCGGCAATACCGAATTTTATAAAATGGGAGCCGTTCCAAGCATTATCATGAACGGAAAAGATATAGAGTTAATTCAAACGGACAACCTCCCCGCGGGTTTTTTAACGGAGAGCTCGGTACAGCCCGAAAAAAGGAAAATATCAGACGGTGAATTTATTATTATGATGACCGATGGTTTATATGAACATCTTAACGGTCCGAACGGTGAGAGCATGATCAAAAAGGCTGTAGTCCGGGAAAACACGCTGAATCCCCAGGAATTTGCGGAACACCTGCTGGAAAAGGCCTGTTCAGACAAAAAAGCCATTACCGATGATATGACGGTAATAGTCGCGAAGCTTTGGCGAAAAGCCGGCTGATTTATGGATAATGTTATCCTACCGCCCGGATTTTTTTCTCCTGGAGAAACATGTTTCCGATTTGATCAACATCCCCGGCACCCATCGTAAGAACCAAATCACCGGGTGAAGAATCCTGTATAAGGCGGTTTACAATGTCTTTGAACGATGCGATATATACCGCGTTGTTCGTAACATTGTTGATTTTCTTGACGAGATTTGACGCGTCCACTATTCCGGTGTCTTTTTCCCTGGCCGCGTATATATCCGTTATATAAACACGATCGGCAAATGCAAAGGCTTTTGAAAACTGATCCATAAGCTCCGATGTTCTTGAGTAAGTGTGCGGCTGGAAAACGCAGAGGATTTTCCCGTGGGTACAGCTTTTGGCAGCCTTCAGTGTTGCGATTATTTCGGTAGGATGATGGGCGTAATCATCAACAACGCGGATCCCATCAACCACTCCCTTATGCTCGAAACGGCGGCGCGGGCTTTTGAATTTTGTAAGAGTTTTCTTGATAATTTCCACCGGAATGCCCAGCGAATGGCATACCGCGAAACAGGCCAGGCTGTTCGAAACATTATGCAAACCCGGTATTCCGAGTTTCAAACGGAATAAGCTCCTTTTGTTGTGAACAACGCTGAAAGAAGCAAAACCATTTTCATCGAACGTAATTCTTCTTGCCGTCCAGTTGGCTTCCGAGGAGGTTAATCCGTAAGACACCGCCCTGCAGCCGAGTTTCTGCATAATTAATGAAACGCGCTCGTCATCGGCATTGCCGACAAAAAAGCCTTTCTGCTGTATTTGCCCGGCAAAGCAGGAAAACGACCGCTGAATATGTTCTATATCACGAAAATAATCGAGATGATCCGGTTCAATATTCAGAACAACCCCGACATATGGCTTAAATTTAAGAAAACTGTCTTTATACTCGCATGCTTCCGTTACGAAATACGCGGAATTGCCTATGCGCGTAGTTCCGCCGATTGAATCCAGAATTCCGCCTATATGAACAGTTGGATCTTTGCCCGCTTCAATAAGGCAGGAAGATATCATTGACGTCGTTGTTGTCTTTCCATGGGTGCCTGAAATTGCAATGCTGTATTCATACATTTTCATAATTTCGCCAAGCAGTTCGGCTCTTGATATTACCGGAATGCCTTTATTTCTCGCCGCTTCCAGTTCAGGATGGTTGTAAGGCATTGCGGCGGTATAAACAACCAGCTTCTGGTCCGTTATATTTGATGGCTCCTGAATGAGCGAAATAGGGACATTTTTCTTCTCTAAACGCTCCACGTTGGAAGAGTAATTAATATCGGAACCGGTAACATTGATACCAAGACTCAACAGGATTTCAGACAGGCCGCTCATGCTTATTCCGCCTATGCCGACCATATGAACGGTTTGGCCAACCAATTTATTCAAAAGACTATCCATAAAATTATACCTCTGTTTCACCGCAAAAGGTTCTTCACGTTCTATTATACCCAAATGCCCGGTATTTAACGCGTTAACCCGAATACAATAAAATTATACTATACATAGTGCGGTCAAACAATAGAAAGGCCACAGAGCGGTTCGGTTTTTCCCTCGGCACTGATATAAGCGGCATCATACGGGCTCCTTTTGTGTTTGATTCGGTCAATATTCATTATATGCATATGATATGTTATATTTACATTCACATTTGCAATAAAAATTATGAAATATTTTATAAAAAAAGAAGGAATTTTTAAATTTATGGCGAATAATACTCTATAACGGAAAATTTAGGTATTGCTGTGCAGTTAACTTGCTGTAAGCCGATATTTTCCGTAACCACAACATTAGGATACGGAAGGTGATACAGAGATGGAGATTACAGACATCCGCATTAGAAGAATTGATTCGGAAGGGAAAATGAAGGCTGTTGTTTCAGTAACATTCGACAATGAATTTGTGGTGCACGATATTAAGATTATTGAAAGTCAAAGTGGCCTGTTCATTGCGATGCCAAGCCGGAAAACGCCGAGCGGAGAATTCAGGGATATAGCGCACCCGATTCATTCCGAAGCCCGTTCCACAATTCAATCCGCAATTCTTGAAAGATATCACACCATGCTGGTGGAGGAGGAGACAGGAGCAGCAGAAGAAGCTCCAAAGACTGAAGAAAAAGAATAAGTTTACAAGCAGAGAAAAGACACTTGCTAATTGTAAGTGTCTTATTTTTGTCTAAAAATTGGCAGCAAGTCTGAACAATTTTCATTGTTATCAGGTTCTTTTTATCTGCCGAAACAACGGGAAGAAATGCTTTACAATACGCCGCGCCGGACGGCTTAAAGCGCTGCTGAGCGGAAACGGCGCTAAAGCTGTTTTATCAAATAAAAGGTACTTATTGAAATATTAAATCAAAAATGAGAGAATTATTATTGGCCGGTTTTGTTTTACCGGATATTTGAAAAAAGTATCGAATTGTATACGTTGTGTTTAAACTCTTTGATTGATAATATGCTGTATATTGGGCATATGCAAACCGAAAGGGGTTTTCATTGTGGAACATGTTTATGCTGTGATATTGGCTGCCGGGGCCGGAACAAGGATGAAATCCGAAAAAGCGAAAGTAGCGCATGAATTATGCGGAAAACCTATGATAAATTGGGTTATAGACGCTGTTAAGGGAGCCGGTGTAGAGGAAATTATCGTTGTTACGGGTTACCAGGAGGAACAGGTACGCGGATGCATATCCGAAAATGTTATTTTTACAAGCCAGAAAGAACAGCTTGGAACGGGACATGCGCTTATGCAGGCAATGCCGCTGCTTAACGGCAGAAAAGGGTCGTGTCTTGTTCTATGCGGCGATATCCCGTTGATTACCGCCCAAACGTTAAGGAATTTGGCTGAAAATCATATAAACAGCGGCAGGGCAATGACAGTATTGACGGCCGTTGTCGAAGATCCTCACGGCTATGGCAGGATTATCCGTGACAGCATGGGAAATGCGTGCCGGATAGTTGAGCAGAAGGATGCCGATGAAAAACAACGGAATATTAAGGAAATCAACTCCGGAATATACTGTTATGATATTCAATGGCTTGAGGAATCATTGAAAAAACTGGATAACAATAATATGCAAAAAGAATATTACCTTACCGATACGGTGTCAATAATTTGTGAAAACGGCGGGAGTGTAGGTGCGATAACACTGGACAACCATGAGGAAATGCTCGGGATAAATGACAGGGTACAGCTTGCCGCCGCGGAAAGGATACTAAACAGAAGGATAATAGAAAGGCACATGAAAAACGGCGTGACTTTTTTAATCCCCGATAGCTGTATTGTTGAAGAAAGGGTAAGTATCGGCTCCGATACGGTGATATATCCCGGAACGATACTGAAAGGTTCCACTTCAATTGGCTCCAACTGCGTTATCGGACCGAACTGCATGATATCCGACACGACTATAGACTCGAATACAAAAATAATATTCTCGGTTATAAATGATAGCCGGATAGGCGCCAATTCAACCGTTGGCCCGTTTGCTTATTTAAGGCCCGGAAGCATAATCGGCGAAAAAGTAAAAATCGGCGATTTTGTTGAAATTAAAAAATCCGTCATCGGTGATGAAACGAAGATATCGCACCTCACTTACGTAGGCGACGCGGAAATCGGAAAAAATGTCAATTTGGGCTGCGGCGTTGTTTTTGTCAATTATGACGGAAAGGTGAAAAACAAAACGATTGTCGGCGACAACAGTTTTATCGGCTGCAATGTGAACCTTATATCACCTGTGGAAGTCAAGCCGAATTCTTATATTGCGGCAGGGTCAACGATTACCGAAGAAGTGCCGGAATACTCGCTTGCAATAGCAAGAAGCCGGCAGACAATTATAAGGGATTGGGTCATAAGAAGAGGAATGATACGCGGAGAGAAATCCGATACTTAATACAGCATAATTACGGAGGTTAAGAACAGAAATGAACATTCAGGGAAAGGACATTAAAATATTCGCCGGAAATTCCAATATGCCCCTTGCCCGGGAGATAGCGGCAAAAATCGGACTGCCGCTTGGAGACTCGATTGTGGGGCGTTTCAGCGACGGTGAAACGGCGATAAGCATAAATGAAGCTGTTCGCGGCTCGGATACGTTTATCATTCAATCCACATGCACACCGGTGAACGATAACCTCGTGGAATTATTAATACTGATTGACGCGCTGAAGAGAGCGTCGGCCGGAAGGATTACCGCCGTTATACCGTATTTCGGCTATGCAAGGCAGGACAGGAAAGCAAAAGCAAGGGATCCGATTTCGGCAAAGCTTGTCGCGAATCTGATCACTGTCGCGGGAGCTGACAGGGTGCTCACAATGGATCTTCACGCTACCCAGATCCAGGGTTTTTTTGACATCCCTCTTGATCAGCTCATGGGGACGCCGATATTGGCTAAATACATGTCTGATAAGTTTAAAAATCTTGACGATATTGTCGTGGTATCGCCCGATGTAGGAAGCGTTTCGAGGTCAAGGAAGTTCGCCGAAAAGCTTGAAGTTCCGCTTGCGATTATTGATAAAAGGCGCCCGAAAGCAAATGTATGCGAAGTTATGAACATTATAGGGGATGTACGCGGCAAAATGGCCATTATTGTCGATGATCTTATAGATACCGCGGGAACTGTGACAACAGCAGCGGAAGCGCTGATAGCAATGGGCGCGAGTGAAGTTTATGCGTGCTGTACTCATGGTGTATTATCGGGTGATGCCATATCGCGGATAGATAAATCGCCGATTAAGGAGCTTGTCGTATTAAATACGATTCCGCTTCCGGAAGAAAAGAGGATCGACAAGATAACGGTACTGTCCGTAGCCGATGTATTTGCGGAGGCAATTGAGTGCATATACGGAAATATTTCCATCTCGACACTGTTCACTCAGCGTTAACCGGATATAGCAGAGCGCACATACATAATTCTTTCCAAAGCTCTTTTAATTTAACTGAAGTAACTTTTCCTTTGGTCCTTTAGGGAGGTTTTTTAATGTTTATTATTGCGGGACTCGGCAATCCCGGAAAAGAGTATGAAAGAACGCGTCATAACACAGGTTTTCTGTGCATTGATTATTTATCCGCTCTTTACCGCATACCCGTTTCGAAAATAAAGTTTAAATCATTGATAGGAGAGGGAATCATACAAGGAAAGAAAGTTGTTCTCGCGAAACCGCAGACTTATATGAACAACAGCGGTGAGGCAATTAAGGCTATAGCGGATTATTACAAGGTTGACGCAGGCAATGTTGTGATTATATACGATGATGTCGACCTGGAACCGGGTGTTATCAGAATACGGCCTAAAGGGAGTTCGGGAACGCATAACGGCATGAAATCGATCATATACCATTTGCAGACCGATGAATTTCCGCGTTTCCGCATTGGTATCGGAAAGCCGCCGGAGAATGTGGACATGGTTTCATATGTATTGGGCGTATTCAGTGAGGAAGAACAGCGAATTATTAATGAGGTTATTGAAAGAACCGCGATGGCCGTAGGGGATTTTCTGGCAGCGGGAATTGAAACGGCTATGTCAAAGTATAACGGCAGGAATAATAACGATAAGAATAATGATTGAATCCGGAGTTTTTATGAATATAAAACGCTGGCACGAATGGAACGAGATAAAAGAAATACAAAAAGAAATTACTGAAGGATTATCAATTACAATAAACGGCCTCTCCGACACTCAGAGGCATCATTTTGTCTATTCTTTGATTGAAGGCGCGGGGAAAAAAGCGTTATATGTTGCCGCGAACGATCTGCAGGCGAGGAAGGCGTTTCAAAACCTGGAAAGCCTGTTCCGGGAACGGGTTTACTATTTTCCGTTCCGCGAGAAAATGCTGTATGATGTCGAGTCTAAAAGCCGTGAACAGGCGTTTCAAAGGATAGAATGCCTCGGGAAACTGCTTGAAGGCGATTATACGGCCGTTGTTTTATCGTGTGAATCGATCATCGATTATTACATGCCCCCGGATGATTTCAAATCATATTTCATATCATTAAAAACGGGTGATACCGTCAATCTCGAAGAGCTTACACGCCGCCTTGCCGCTGCCGGTTATGAAAGGGAGGAAATGGTTGAAGCAAGGGGCCAGTTTTCGGTAAGGGGTGGCATTATCGATGTTTTCCCCATACAATACGATAAGCCGGTAAGAATTGAACTGTTTGATATAGAAATTGATTCGATGCGCATATTTGATATTGAAAGCCAGCGTTCCTGCGAGAACGTCGGGCAGGTGCGCATATTTCCCGCAAGAGAATTTGTTTTTACCGAAGAGCAGGCAAGCAGAATAGCCGAAAGGCTGGACGCGGAGCTTAATGAATATTTATCAAAAATTAACGACATGGATTTAGCCGCGCTGTTCAGGTCAAATTTCGGAGCATATGCCGAAATGCTTAAAAACAGCGGTAATTTTGCGGGAATAGATAAATTCATTCCTTATTTTTATGACAGCAGGCATTCGATTTTTGAATATGTTTTTCCAAACACGGTTATATTTGTCGAGGATACGGAGCGCCTGAAACAAAGGCTTGAAAACGTCATTGAAGAGCATACGCAGCAGTGTGAAATACTTATTGAAAAGGGTATGGTGCTTCCCGGAACGTTTGATATGTATTTTGAACCGAAAGCCGTATCTTCGCTTGTCGGAAACATGCAGGCGGTATATCTTAACAGCCTTGATGAAGGGGAAAGCCTTGCCGGCGTTTACAGAAGCCACATAATAACCGGGAAAAACATTGAGCCGTACCGGGGTCATCTTGAACAGCTAAAAAAGGATATAAAGAATTGGATAAGCGGTGAATACCAGGTTACACTGCTTGCGTCAACGGATAAAAGAAAAGCCGGCCTTAAAGAGATGTTAGCCGAAGAGGGTATAAATGTCTACTCCGACGAACCGCCGGGAGATATTCCATGCGTTATTGTAACGCAGGGGCAGCTTGAAAACGGTTTTGTATATCCACAGATAAAATGGGCTGTCGTGACTGAAAGCGATATAATTTCAGCTGCCGTAAAAAAGCCGGAAATAAAAATTGAAGGTGCGCGGAAAATAAAAGCCTTTACCGACTTGAAAGTCGGTGACTATGTTGTTCACCAGATGCATGGAATAGGCTTGTATACGGGCATTGAAACATTAACTGTCGAGGGCGTGAAAAGAGAGTACCTGAAAGTTGAATACCGCGACGGTGGTTTATTATATATTCCGGTAACCCAGATGGAGCTTATACAGAAATATATTGGAACGGAAGGCAAAACGCCGAAGCTGAACAAGCTCGGCGGAACCGAATGGCTCAGGGAAAAGAAGAGGGTCAAGGAATCGCTTAAAGAGCTTGCTGCCGACCTTATAAAGCTCCAGGCCGAAAGGGAAACAAGGAAAGGCTTTGCTTTCTCGCCCGATACCGTATGGCAGAAACAGTTCGAAGAATTATTCCCATGGAATGAGACAAAGGATCAGCTTCGCTGTATCGAAGAGATAAAGCGCGATATGGAGTCCGATAAAATAATGGATAGGCTTCTCTGCGGAGATGTGGGTTACGGGAAAACCGAAGTCGCATTAAGGGCCGTATTCAAGGCCGCAATGGACGGGAAACAGTCCGCTTTTCTTGTTCCGACCACGGTATTGGCTTCACAGCATTTTGAAAATTTCAAAAAAAGGTTTGCTCCATTCCCGATAACAGTTGAGATGTTAAGCCGTTTCAGGACACCGAGCGAACAGAAAAGAATAATCAGGGGCTTAAAATCCGGGCTTATAGATGTTATTGTCGGGACACACAAACTGTTTAACAAGGAGATAAAGTTTAAGGATCTCGGACTTCTTGTAATAGACGAAGAACAGCGCTTCGGAGTAGAACACAAGGAGAAGATAAAAAGCATGTACCCGAGCGTGGATATACTTACGCTGTCGGCGACTCCGATACCCAGGACGCTTCATATGTCCCTTACGGGGCTGAGGGATATAAGCACTATTGAAGAACCTCCCGAACAAAGGTATCCTGTGCAGACATATATACTTGAGTACAGGGATGATGTTGTTGAGGATGCGATTAAAAGGGAAATAGCGAGGGACGGGCAGGTTTTTTATCTGTATAACAGGGTTAAGGGAATACAGGCGAAAGCCGTACGCCTGCAGGAACTTGTGCCCCAGGCGCGGGTCGGATACGCGCACGGGCAGATGAGCGAAAGACAGTTGGAAAAGGTTATCATGTCGTTTTTAAACAGGGAGTTCGATGTGCTCGTGTGCACGACCATTATTGAGAACGGGATAGATATGCCGAATGTAAATACGATTATAGTCGAAAACGCGGACAGGCTTGGGCTCGCGCAGCTATACCAGCTCAGGGGGAGGGTCGGGCGTTCAAACCGCCTTGCATACGCTTACCTGACATACCGCAAGGATAAGGTTCTTAATGAGACTGCGGAGAAAAGACTCAAAGCGATACGCGAATTTACCGAATTTGGTTCCGGTTTTAAAATAGCGATGAGGGATCTTCAGATAAGAGGGGCGGGAAACCTTTTGGGACCTGAACAGCACGGGCATATGGAAGCCGTCGGTTATGATACTTATGTAAAGCTTTTGGAAGAAGCGGTTAAGGAACTAAAGGGACAAACCCATATTGAAGAAACCGCAAGGGAAGTTTTTGTGGAATTCAAACTTGATGCGTACCTTGAAAAGTCTTATATTGCCGATGAAAAAGCGAGGCTTGACATGTACAAGACAATAGCGGCCCTTGAAACCGAAGAAGAAGCCGTTGACGTGCGCGATGAGCTGATTGACCGGTATGGCAATATTCCCGAAGCGGCATCAAATCTTATAGACATCGCCCTTGTGAAAAACATGGCCGGAAAATGCGGCTTTAATATGATAAAACAGAGAGAGGATATGGTTGTTTTGCATTTGGCGGATAAGAACAGCCTTCCGCTTTCAGTGCTCAATGAATTGATTTCGAAAGAAAAAGGAAAGCTGATGTTTTCGGCAGGAAAGAACCCTTACCTGTCGTACAGGACAAAAGGGATGAACTGCCGGGAAGCCCTGAACAATATTAAAATTCTGTTACAGGATATTCTGAAATTGAAGTCGGGATAATTATTGATTATAATGATATTATTCGCAGATATACCGAATATGCTTAAGTGATCCGTGATTTTATTGTTCGCCGCCTGTTCCTGTTTTCAACACCGTGCTAAAAAAGGTGAAACGGATGAATAAAAAGGTATCGATAATATTATTTGCCGTAATTGCTATCGGGGCTTTAGCTGGTTATTATATATGGGAATCCGGCAGTTATGTCGCTAAAGTCGGAGACCATAAAATTTTAAACCATGAATATACCTTTTTTTTGCGCACACAGAAAAAAAACGCGGAGGCCGAAGCGGGCGCATACAGCGAAAAGGAGATAAGGGAATTGTGGGAGAATCCCGCCGGCGGTGAAGACCCGGTCGCAATAATTATGAACAGGGCTCTCGAGAATGCGAAAGAATTTAAAATACAGTTGATATTGGCAGAACGTGAAAACTTTAAGCTTACCGACAGTGAGCTGAACGAAATACGCCAGTCCATCGACAGTCTGCTCGACGATAAAGAATCCGCAAAATTATTGTTAAGCGATCTCGGTCTCAATCCCAGACAGTATAAAGATATGATCATAAAAAGAAAGCTTGTTGAAAAGTACGTTGATAACTATTTGCGAACACACAACGCCGAAATGTCCCAGTATATCGAAAAACTCGAGGAATGGAAAAACGATCCGGCGTTTAATCTCGTTAAGAATGAAAGAGTGCTTCAAAAAGTGACAAATAAAAGCATGATTCTGCCGAAATAAGCCTTTCAGAATAAATTCTCCGTATACTTCACGAAATTTTTTATTATAGCTAGCTTTCCATTCAAAACCATACGGATAAATCGCTTCCCGCGCAATACAAATCCTGCGTATCCTGCAGGCTTTTTTTATGATATTGTTTTACATTCAACAAAACCACGTTATGGCTGTCAACATTTATATTGGTACGTTTGCATAAAAACGACAGAATGTAATCATAATAAGAACGGAAGATTTCATAGGTTGAAAGGAGGCAACAGACCTTGAAGGCAACAGGCATCGTTAGAAGAATCGATGATTTGGGACGCGTGGTAATTCCCAAGGAAATCAGAAGAACACTGCGTATCCGTGAAGGAGATCCGTTAGAAATATTTACCGACCGTGAAGGCGAAGTTATTCTGAAAAAATACTCCCCGATTGGTGAATTGGGTGACTTTGCGGCGGAGTATGCCGAATCTCTTCATAATACCAGCGGCCATATAATATGCGTGGCGGACAGGGATTCAATTATCGCTGTTTCGGGCGCGTCAAAAAAGGAATATCTTGAAAAGCAGCTGAGCAGCGAACTTGAAAAAATCATGGAATCAAAAACTACGTTTGTCGCTCCCTCGGCGGATTCGGCAAAGGTTACAATTCTGCATGACGAAAACAGTGATAAGTATACTTCGCAGGTAATTACACCTATTATATCCGAAGGCGATCCTATAGGTGCGATTATGCTTTTGTCAACCGACCCTAAAACGAAAATGGGTGATGTTGAAACGAAATTGGCCCAATCGGCGGCAAATTTTTTGGGAAAGCATATGGAACAGTAGCAGGGGAGCCGGCAGGCTCTCCTGTTTTATTTTAACTTGCAGGGTGATTTTACGGTTTTTGCATTTACTCTTTAACGTCGCGGGTAATATCGAATAACTTCACATATCAAGGTACAAGGTATTTAAGGATGTATTGAACGTGATCCCCGTCGAATTTATAAGGATGGGCAGGTAACGAGTTTTTCCACTTGCAAGTATCAGCGCAATTCAGTATAATTACAGTTGTCGTGCTAGACGGGGAGGTAGCGGTGCCCTGTACCTGCAACCCGCTGCAGCAGGGTCGAATTCCTGCCCGAGGCATATTCCTGTGGAAAAGGGCTTTGATTTGGGGGCAATGAAGATTGGGTCTTGCGCAATTCAAGGCTGTGAACCCCGTCAGGTTCGGAAGAAAGCAGCGGTAAGCAGTTATCTGGATGTGCCGCAAGGGCGCCTGATCAGAGTTCCCGGTCATTGTACCGTCCGTAGTTGTATGTCGACGGCAGGTGCACGACATTTATTCAATTATTTCCGGTATGCGCCGTATATCCGGATCGGTAAATATATCGGTTTCATCCCTGCTTGTCGTTGAGAATTCCGAAATTACTGCTCCATCCTCTCCACCCTGAAACCAGTGCTTTGTGTCAGGCTGTATCGTATATTGGTCTCCTGGCTCGAGAATGATCTCATGCCATACGGTATACGTATGTTCCCTGCCTTTCGGAGGAACTGCGGCCGGTTTTTTAACAGGCTCTCCCTCAACGTACAGGTAAACTTTTCCCCACCTGCAGCGGAAGGTTTCTTCCTTGCCTGGTTCACCTTCGACAGGGGGATGCCGGTGTTCCGGACAGGTTTGACGCGGGAACAAAACCATTTCCTTCGCACAGCATCTGCTGGTATTGACATATGTAATCAGTTGAAGCCCGGTATTTTCAAGATCATTCAGCCCGAAATCGGCAACTTCGATTCTTTCAATTTCTTCATTTGTCAAAACGATCCCTGCTTTATTGAAGTATTCCAATGCTCTTGCTGCAGCTTTTTTGTATTCTTCGGCAGACAACATAAAATCATTCCCCCAGCTTGAAATTATTCAGAAAACAATGGTTATTCAAGGCCGCGCGGTCATAAAGCTAACTATATTATATATTTGTTTATGAAAAAATTGCAATAGAGGCTGCGCGTATGCTAAAACATGATAAATATCCGGGATAATTATACAGTCTGTTACATGCTGTGCCCGTTTCCATTATTTTTTTACAAAATATATGATCTGCAAAAAATAGAGTTTTTTAAAAAAAACTATTGTATATAAAGAAAAACTGCCCGATAGATAAAATAAAGGATAAAAAATAAAATACCGGATAGCGAGTAAAGCAATATGCGGGAGAAAAACAAAAGAAAAAGCCGAATTATAATAATTTGTGCGGTTTTCAGCATATTTTGGATAGGCTTCAGCTTATTAAATTCAGGATTATTATCGGAGTTGTATAATAAACCGGCAGTACGGGGTTTTATTCTGTCTGTTCCGATAGCTTCAATACTTGTAATTTATTATCTTATAACCCATATCAGAACGATTAATAACGATTTGGAAAAATCCAGCCGTTATATCCGTGAAATAATTGAAAACAGCGATTCTTTGAAAAAACCGGAAGAATCAGTGATTCCGGTTGTTAACAGCATAAACCAATCCATAGCGGAACTGTCGAAAATAAGGACTGCGGAATTGGCTGAACTGAATAAAAAAACAGTACAGTTGAATGAGAAAAATATTGAGCTGAACGACGCATATATGCAGCTTGAGTCATCATTCGGGCAGCTTCAGGCCGTATTGGAGCAGTTGAACGACTCGGAGAAAAAGTATCACTCACTCGTGGTTAACATACCCGACATAGTGCTTACGCTGGACAGCAGCGGAATAATTACGTACGCAAGCCGCGCGTGTAAGGATATTCTGTCGTTCAGGCGCCGGGATATTGTCGGAAAACCGTTTAATTACATAATTCATGATTCGTGCGCGGATAGCTTTAACTTTGATGAGATGCTGGCAAAAATTAAAAACAGCGGTGAACAGCGCATTAATATATCACTGCGAAGAATAGACAATACTGCGATACAAACCGAGATTAAATTTACCGCTATTATTGATTCTCCGAATAATGACTGCGTACAAGCCATTATTCGTGATGTAACCGAACAAAAGCGCATGGAGGACACGCTACGGAAAAGTAACCGCAGACTGGAGATATTGAACGGGTTCAGCCACAAACTGGCTTCCGCCACGGACCTGCCGGAAATCTACAAGACCTGTGTCAATACCGTGACGAATGAACTGGGTTTCTATGGCTGCATCTATTTTATAATGGACAAGAACGAGAGATTCTACAAAATTAAGGAATACTCGGGCGAGTATTTTGAAGAACCCGGCAGGATTGATCAGTTTCTTTATATAAACCGGAATGCGAAAGCTCTCTCATATAATGATTACGATGGAATTGTCCTTGATTATGAACAAATACCTAAATACCTCGTAATGAATGAAAATATAAATAATGAAGGCTGTTACAGGCAGGCGTATATTCAGCAGCTCCGTATAGGGGGACATGCGTCGGGGCTGTTTATTGTACTGAATAAATCCGTATTTATAGAAGAAGAACTGAATGTCCTGAGATCTATAGGGCATACCACGCTCGTCGCGGTTGAGAATACAATGCATCTTATAGAATCGAAAAACAATTTCGTGCAGACAATAGATGCCCTCGTCGCCGCAATAGAAGCCAAGGATCAGTATACAAGGGGTCATTCGCAGAGAGTGTCGAGTATTGCCGTTAAGATAGCCGAGAGAATAGGGATGACAAAACAGCAGATTGAAGAGATCAGGATTGCCGGTATCCTGCATGATATCGGGAAAATAGGAATCAGTGACCGAATATTGCTCAAGAAAGGCCCTCTGACCAAAGAGGAATACGAGATAATAAAAAAGCATCCCGCGATAAGCAACAGGATACTATACCCGATTGGATTGTCGGATCGTATATTAAAAGCTGTTGCGTTTCATCATGAGCGTTTCGACGGGAAAGGGTACCCATTTGGACTGACGAATGAGAGTCTCGGACTGGAGCCTCAGATTATTGCGGTTGCCGATGCCTACGACGCGATGACGTCTTCGAGACCGTACAGGGGCGCGCTGTCATATGAAAAGGCGATAGCCGAGCTGAAAAACAATAAAGGAAGCCAGTTTCATCCGGGGATTGTCAATGTAATGATTCAACTGCTCGAAGAAAAAGAGATAATATAGAAATAAATATGCGGTTTTAATCAGTAACTGCGGGAATTTAAGCATTTATGCCATTTAAACCCTTAGAGTAAAATTTTCGTAGGCAAAACAAAAAAATAAGGGAAGAAAGTCGAAACCCTCTTCCCATAATCACGATTTTCCTGTAGTTTAGAAGTGATCAAACAACAAACACAGGAGGCGTGATATGAACATTTTACCGTC
>Ga0134095_1000129_pt1 | contig 84632 bp, 75 predicted proteins | sample 6_2taG_FD_94449 | JGI IMG/M metagenome (GOLD analysis project Ga0134095, IMG submission 94449) | Switchgrass degrading microbial communities from high solid loading bioreactors in New Hampshire, USA - 6_20_20_110_A2 metaG | ecosystem: Engineered > Bioreactor > Semi-continuous > Anaerobic >... | reverse complement strand
CACATGCTGATTTTTACAGGCAAAAGTTATCGTATGACCAATTCATTAATTAAGTAGAAAAAGGTGTACTGGTAATTGCACTTTTGATGGCCAAAAATTGTACTTTAATATTGCCAAACACAATTTGTTCTAGTACTAATAAAAGCACAAATTGGTTCAAAATATAAAATTTCATGAAAGGAAATAAGAGTTGGATGATAAGTATACATATTAAGTGGTTTACTCCTATAGAACGACTTTGATGTAACTTAATTATTCGACATTTATGATAAAAAACCTTTTTTGCTTTGAAAAAAATATTAAAATCAATTGTTCCAATGATAAAAAACAGAAAGTTTGTTGAAAAAACTTTCTGTTTAGCTAGAAAATTAGTAATTCATATATGTAATTCTTGTCCAAACTACCATTTCATTTAGGCACATCCCTTTATAACTTTATTTTTATAACGCCTGTGCTTTTGATAATATTTCTCTAAGTTTAGTCTTATCTTCCTCTTTAAGCTCTAACAATGGCTTTCTTACATATCCACCTTCAAATCCTAACAGACTACATGCATATTTTAAGCCTGCAATTCCATAAGTGCCTGTAACTGCTTTGTTGACAGGATACATTCTTTCATATATTTCTCTGGATTTTTCCCAGTCCCCTTTTTCATAATACTCTTGCACTTCTATACATTCTTGTGGGCAACAATTTGCTAATGCCATAATAGCTCCATCTATTCCAATTGTTAATGCTGGATACCAAGCAGATGCTGTTCCAACCAATAAGTTAAATTTACTTTCACCTATAACACTCTTATACTCAACTAATTGAGGTATACTTCCTGAGCTATCTTTCATTCCAATAATATTTGGGTGCTTACTTAATACTCCAACTGCATAAGGTGATATATTAATGTGGGTAAACTTTGTGACATTATAAATCATTACTGGTATTTTTACATTATCTGCAACTTCAGTAAAGTAATTTATTAATGCTTCGTCATTCATTTTGCTTGAATAGTATGATGGGGTTAATATTAAAGCTGCATCTGCACCAAGTTCTGCTGCTTTGTTAGTTAATTCTATAGTGGCTTTTGTTGATTCTAAACCCGTACCTGCTAATACTACCCTACCTTCTTTTTTATGTTTTACTGTTAGCTCCACTAATTTAAGTTTTTCTTCTTCAGTTAAGTATGGAGTTTCACTATTAGAACCTAGTGCTAAATATCCTGCTAAATCATATTCATTCCATTTTTCCATGTTCTTCACATGTTTTTCATAATCCACTTCACCCCTTTCATCGAAAGGTGTAATCATTGGTGGTATAACTCCTTTAATCTTAAAATATGCCACTTTTACAACCTCCTTGATATGATAATTAATCATCATGTTTGTAGCTATTTAAAATCAATTATACATGAATATTTGTAAGCTTTTACAATTTCTACTCAGCAAGAATTCTAGCATTTAATTAATATGTCAAAATTCCTTAAAGCTTTATTTAAACCTTTTCCCTTCTTTAATTTAGAATGAGAATTAAAATTGATTGTATATATAGCTTATAATATTTTATATGGAATTATAGTATATTTAATCTCAAGCTGCATACGTAAATAAGTAATAACCTTTAATTTTATTAAAAATTATTATATATTCCTCTTTTATAATATCTTTGTTAATAGTATATCACCGCTTCAAAAGTTTGAATATTTCATAATTTTGTAATATAATATCTAATATTTAAATATATTGCTTATCAGGAGGATAGATCTCATGAACCTAACCGGAATAAAAACTTTTCTTGCTATTGTAGAAACTCAAAGCCTATCAAAAGCTGCAGAAAAACTATTTTTATCTCAATCAACTGTCAGCTATCGATTAAACACATTGGAAAAGGAGTTAAACACAAAATTAATTGAAAGAGACCAAGGGCAGCAAATTATTAGATTAACTAATAAAGGCGAAGAGTTTGTTAATATTGCTAAAAGGTGGATTGCTTTACAAAGAGATACAGATATGTGGATTAACAACGAAAGCCCTCTTAAGTTGAATATAGGTTCTGTAGATAGTATTAATACCTATTTACTAACAAAAGTTTATAGAGATATTTTACAAAATAAAACTTCTTTCCAACTAAACATAAGCTCCCATTGGTCAAGAACAATATTTGATTTATTAGAATGTTATGAAATTGATATAGGCATTGTCCCACGTATGATTAGGACAAAGAATCTTTTAGGTAAGCCTATGTTTAGTGAAAAATTAGTCTTTGTTAGTAACCCTTACTATTCTGATTATGATGACTTTGTTCATCCTGAAAATCTAGACGTAAGAAAAGAAGTTTTTTTAGATTGGGGAGCAAGTTTTCAAACTTGGCATGATAGCTGGTGGGATCCAGCAGAAGCAATTGAAATAGCAGTAGATACTGTTGGACTTATTTTTAACTTTTTAAATAGGCCTAAAGCATGGGCTATTTTACCTGAATCTATTGCAAGAACCTACGAAAAAATACATAACTATAAAATATCTGAATTTATAGAATCCCCTCCTGAAAGAATATATTACAAGGTTGTACATAGAGATCCCTTGCCAAGAGTAATAAAACCTCTAAAAATTTTTGATTCATATCTACAGCAATTTGTTAATGAAAATCCATTTCTTAACAATCTTTAAGCTGCAAAGCAAAAACAGAAAGTTTTTATAAAAAACTTTCTGTTTTTAATATAAATCACATGCAATTATGATTAAACCTTCTTGTAACCTCTTATCTTCTATTTAGCTAATTCTTCTGTAAGAACTTTAACTCCTTTTCCAAGTACATCCTTTTTGCCTAATCTATATAGTGTCCTCTCAATAGCTGATATGGTGGATACTAAGTAATGAGTATCAATGTTACCCATATGACCCAGTCTGAACATCTTACCTGCATATGCTCCTAATCCTCCTGCTACAACTACTCCTTCCTCTGCCAGCACCTTTCTAAATTCTGCATCTTCTATTCCATCCATATATAATACGTTTGATAATGTAACTGCTCTATGGTCTTTTTCTGCTAATATCTTAAATCCTAATGCTTCTAATGCAGCCTGCATTGCCCTTGCCACTTTTATATGTCGTTTATATCTATTCTCTACTCCTTCATCCTTAATTAACCTAAGGGATTCCTGTAATGCCCATATCATATTAACTGCTGGTGTTCCAAAGTATTTTGATGGGTCATTCATTATTGGAATCCATTTCTCGAAGTCTATATAATATTCTCTTATTGTTCCAAGGGACTTCCTTCTTTCCAGTGCTTTTGGCCCTGCTAGTACTATTGCAAGCCCTGGTGCTACTCCAAAGGCTTTCTGTGAACCTGTTATAAGCACATCTATTCCCATTTCATCCAGGTATTCTGGTTCTGCCGCTGTAGCACATACACCATCTACTACAAGCACAGTATCTTCATATTTCTTTACTACCTCTCCTATTTCAGCTACTGGTGCACATACACCTGTTGAAGTATCCACATGGGTTACTGTAACTGCCTTGTAATTCTTTTCGCTTAATTTCTTTTCTATTTCCTCTACTGGCACTATAGTTCCCCATTCAGATGATAATACATCTACATTTAGCCCTTTTCTTTGGCAGATTTCAGCATATCTGTCACCAAAGTAGCCATGGGATATTACCAATACATTATCCCCTTCCTTTACAACGTTGGCTATTCCCATTTCCATAGCCAAGGTTCCCGTACCTGCTACAACAAAGGCTTCTCCCTTTGTCCTGAATATCTCCTTCAGGTCATTGACTACTTCTTTTAAGTCCTTTACAAAATCCGGGTCGCCAAATGCAACTGTTTCCCTGCCCATCTGGTCCTGTATTGACCTTGCCACAGGTGTAGGGCCTGGGATCATAACAAGCTTTCTGTTTTTCATCTTATAAACCCCCTATTTATATTAATATAATAAATTATAACAAACAATCTAACTTATTTACCATTAGTAAATTTATTTTTACCTTGTTAAATTTATTATATTTTATTTATTAAATAAAGTCAATGTATAATTCTTGTATACAACCATTTCAACAAAATAAAAATCTCTTATTTTTGTCAAAATAAGAGACTGTTATTGCTAAGTTTATTTAGTTTATTGTCTTAAGATAGTTTGTTGCTTCTTTAGCTATCTGCACAACGTCCTTTATCCACTTTTTCTTATTTTCATCAGTAAATCTGGCTGTTGGCCCTGATATTGTAATACATGCTATAGTTTCATCATTTAAGTCAAAAATAGGTGAACCTATGCAGCTAACTCCCAGTTCCCTCTCCTCATTATCAAATGCATAGCCATTTTTTCTTATTTCCTGTAATTCCTTTATCAGTTCATCCCTGTTTACAATAGTATTATCTGTAAATTTGGTCAGTTCTATTCTATCCATTATTGAGTTTCTGATTTCTTCAGGCTTATAAGCTAAGAATATTTTTCCTGCTGCAGTACAGTGCAATGGAGCAGTTGCACCTGTTTTTGTAAACATCTTCACTAATCTGTCGCTTTCTTCCTGGGCTATATATACTATTTGATTATTATCCATAATAGTTAGATTTGCTGTTTCTCCTGTTAGCTCCTTCAACTTTCTTAAATAAGGTTTCATTATAATAGATAAATGATTCTGCTCATATGCCATCATCCCAATTTGCCAAAGCTTTAATCCTAGCTTAAACTTTTTGGTCTTTCTGTCTTGTACAATAATGTTGCATTCCTTCAATGTATTTAACAAATGATATGTAGCGCTTACTCCATAATTCAATCCCTTGCTGATTTCAGTAACACCAACTTCTCCCTTTGAATTAGCAATAAACTCTATTACTTCTATTGCTTTAATAACAGAGCCTATGACTTTTTTCTCTTTCACTGTCTTATCCTTTTCCAATGTCGTACCTCCAGATTTTATTACTATAGTTTAATATTATTTTACTAATAGTAATTTTTTTTAATACATATTTTATCCTTTTTATAGCCAAAAGTCAATATTTAACACAGGTTTAGCCTATTTATTTCATCTTTTAAGTCATCAAAAACGTATTCAAGGGATAATACAGGGTTTATATTATATTTTTGCAACAGATCTTTTAACTCTTTAATTTCATTTGTATTTGGGGCTTTATGCTCATCATAAATGCCATTGTTTGAATGAACATGTATGTATTCAATATAGTCCTTTAGTTCAACTATCCAATATTCAAGCGGACTTTCCTTTAACATTGCATGACCTATATCAAGATTTATCCTTACATTTGGCATATTAATAGTTTCGATATACTCTCTTAACAATCGAGGGGTATCTTCAAATACATTTTCTATTAATATCACTCCTTCATAGCCTGATTCAGTAATAATATCAATCCAAAAATCCCTGGTCTGTAAATATAAGGTACGCTTTAAACTTGGCTCATTAATATGAGGATTTATCTGACTATGGAATACAATATAATTTGCTTTTAATTCCTTTGCTATATTTATTGCTTTTAAATATTTGTTATAGCTTATCCTTCTTATATCAGGGTCAGGGCTTGCAGGTCTTAAATCTAAAAATGGCCCATGGAGGGATACGATATTTCTGAAATTTCTAAGCAATTCCTTGTATGCATTGACTTTGGATTCATTACATTTATCATCAAGGGAAATCCTTATAAAATCCTGGATTTCCACTCCAATATTTAAACTGTTAAACTCACCTACATTCAATTCTTCTATTGCCTTTATACATTTTACTATTTTAAACATATTCTCATCTCCAACAATAAATTCAAAGGCTCTGACTTTTCCCAAGCCAAAGCCTTTTTGCTATTACAAATGTTTTTTATAAAGCTCATTATACCTTAAAGCATTTTTTCTAATGCTTTCAATTTCCTCATCTGTAACCTGTCTAACTACTTTGCCTGGTACACCTAACACCAGTGAATTTGGCGGTATAACTTTTCCTTCAGGCACCAAGGCACCTGCTCCAATTATGCAGTTGTCACCTATTACAGCTTTGTTTAAAACAATGGCTCCCATGCCTATCAGGCAGTTGTTCCCTATTGTACATCCATGTACTATTGCATTGTGCCCCACTACTGTGTAGTTTCCAATTTCAGTAGGTATTCCCGTTTCAGTATGGACTACGGAATTGTCCTGAATATTTGTAAATTCACCAATTGTAATTTTTTCAATATCCCCTCTTATCACTGCCCCATACCATACACTAGAACCTTTGCCAATGCTTACATTTCCAATAATACTGGCAGTTTCTGCAATAAAAGCATCCTCGTGAATTTCCGGTTTAATCCCTTTTAAATCTCTTATCATATACATTTCTCCTTCTCTTGTAATTATATATAAAATGATACCCAAAACTAAAAAAAATAACAATGATATATAAATTAAGCTTAGCATTTTATACTAGAGGAATAGAATAGCAACTCCAATTACAGATAACACTGCTCCTAATATTTCCTTTGGCTTTATCTTTTCCTTTAACAGGAAAACAGAGAAAGGTATTATGGTTACTGGTGTAATTGATGTAATTGTAGAGGAAATACCAGCAGTGGTGTATTGCAGGGATACCAGGGATAATGTTACCCCAATAAAGGGTCCAAACAACGCACCAATGGTTATACTCTTCATTGCCTGTTTATCCTTAAAAGCTATCCGTAAATCCTGAAACTTCCTAAGAATTGATATCAGGATTGTGAACCCAACAAACCCTGCAATGATCCTTATCTGCGTTGATGCCAGTGCGTTGTAATTTCCCATGCCTATTTTGCTTACTATAAGTCCAAGTGCCTGTCCGAAAGCACCTAAGAAAGCAAAAATTAAACCTTTTTTGGAATGATTGAGCTTAAGCTTATTCTCTCCTTCTTCCTTGCCTAAAATAACAATGGCTATTCCAGAGATGGTAATTAACATGCCCAATACATTAAATAAATCCAGTCTTTCCCTAAGAAATATAAATCCAAGCAGGGCTGTCAAAGGTGGGCTTGATGCCATTATCAGCATTGAAATCCTCGTACCTACTTCAACATAGGCTTGAAAGAGAAATAAATCTCCTAAGGTAAATCCTATTAACCCCGATATGCTAAGCCAAATCCAGTTGTGTAAAGTGGCATCCAGCGGAAAAAATAGCCCTCTTGTAGCAAAGGAATAAAGTCCTACAAACAAAAAACCCAGTATCAGCCTAATATAGTTAACAGATAAAGAGCCTACCTTTTTCCCTGCACTTTCAAAGGAAATACCACTAATATTCCAGCAGATTGCTGTAGCTAGTGCTGCTAATTCTCCCAAATTTTTAAGTATCATATCTACACCGCCTCATATTATATTCTTAAGTATATATGTTGTTACAAATGCTATTGTAAACGAAAAAAGTAATGATTTCTAGTATGTAAATTATAATATTTTCACCATTGGTGTTTATAAATACAAAAAAGGTTCTGAATATAGTTTCAGAACCTTTAATAAATTCATTTTCTATTACTTGTACCTATCATAGCATACTATATCATCAAGGGCTTTTCTTGGCCTTGGAGAAGGAGTCTCATCGGGATAACCTAAAGGAGTAATTGTAACTATCCTTACGCCTTCAGGTATTCCTAATATCTCTTTAGCCTTTTCTTCATCAAAGCTGCCTAGCCAGCAGGTACCCAGACCTTGTTCATAAGCTTCAAGTATCATATATGCTGTTGCTATGGACAAATCTACTGTGTACCTGTATTGCCCGCATTTCATACGGCTTTCAGTTTCAGTTCCACAGCAAACCAATATTACAGGAGCTTCATTAACAAAAGGCTGCTTTATTGCTTCATCAACAAGTTTCTTTTTAATTTCCTCATCTCTTACAACAATGAACTTCCAGTTCTGCATGTTTTTAGCTGATGGAGAAAGCCTTGCGGCCTCAAGTACTTTTTGCAGTTTTTCCTCTTCTATAGACTTGTCCTTGTATTTTCTTATACTTCTCCTTCCTTTTATAGCAGATAAAACATCCATAATATCACCTCTTGTTATATATTTAATAAGTTATCAGTTTTATTAAGGCCCATACATAACATTATGAGTATTAATAAAATTGATAACCTCATCATTATCTTTTTCATTATTCCACTAATTAGTGTGCAATCCTGAAAAAAAGTACTAATGCCAATAAGCCATTAGTACTGGGTTTTATTTGATATACAATTTGGTTTTATCCTTATTGTCTCAAATAAATCAGTATTTCTATTGATTTGTTTCCTGTTTCCACTGCAGGTATCTCTTATAAACCCCCTTAATGGCAACAATTACTGCTTTTTGCGAAGCTCCAAAAAATCTCTTTTCTACTTTTTCCACAAGGGCATCTACGCCATCTCTTTCTATATTGTGCCCTATCATTAAGTAAGCCAGAAACTCCTTGCACAGGTCTGATATTAAAGTCACCATTACATCTTCTATTATGCCTGTTTTGGTATTTATCAGAAATCCTACCCCAACAAATTTATGGAGGTAGGTTACTGAAGTATTTTCAGGCAGTTTCGCATAAGATACAAAGTATACTGTGTCCTCTCCAAAATCACGGACCTGCCTCACCTTATTCACCTCCATGATATATCTTCTATATCAATGGATAAAAATCCTTCTTTTCTTTTAAAAATATCTCAAAAAAGGCTGCACTAAAGCGTACAGCTTTTTGCCTTTTTGCTAAGCCCAAGTATTTCTCTAGCTTCATCCGGAGTAGCTATTTCTCTGCCTAGTTCCTTGGCAATTCTAATTACTCTCTCCACCAGCATTGGTAGCCAGTATGCCTTTATCATATAAAATTGTATCCTATAGCCCTGTTCTGGTATGTCCTCCTAAAAGTATGTCCATAAACATTTGCAATAAGAAAATGCAATTTTAGATTAAAATGCAAACATTGTTTATCTCATCTTAATGGATATAATAAGCACATAAATTTATATATCAAAAATTAAGTTTCTTATTTATTCCTAGTTTTTGAATGATATATATACTATACTTGAACTAAATCTTGAATTAATATATAATAGTATCAATAAGGAACGCTTGTTCTCGATTTAAGGTTAAGGAGGTTTACTATGCTTTAAACAGAAAAAGCTTACATAGCTGGTATAATTGATGGTGAAGGCAGCATTATGCTAACAAGATCTCACAAGAATCAATATCCATCGCCTTGTGTTTCTATTTCATCTACTGATATGGAACTACTAGAATGGATTAAACATACTACAAAAATGGGGAGAATCATAAGTAAAAAGAACTATAATAAAGAAAAGCATTTAGATTCTTTTACATACAGAGTAATATATAATGATGCTATTAGACTATTAGAGGAGATAGAACCTTATTTAGTCATTCACAAAAAAAATTAAGAGCTAGATTTATATTAAATAACTATAAATCAGTAACTCCTAGAAATGGAAAATATTCAGCTGAAATGCGAAAAAAAGGAACAATTCTATATTGATTTTATGAAAATATAAAAAGCCTTAACTAGATTCTAACCTAGTTAAGGCTTTATGTAATGGTGGAGGCGGTGGGAGTCGAACCCACGTCCGAAAATATTTCCACAGAAGCTTCTCCGAGTGCAGTCAGTATTTTAACATTCCCTCGGCTTAACTCCTACTGACAGGATTTAAGCCTTGGTAGCTTCATAGATTCCGTTCCTGGCTCAAAGCTTTGCCAGGCTCGGTACCCCACTATATTGACGCCCTATCCTAAAGCGTGGGCACTTTAGGTAGGACGAGCTGCTTTAATTAAGCAGCTAATGCGTAATTATCGTTTGCGTTTATTTTTAGGTGCCACTTTTAACGTTGCTTGGCGACAACGACTCGCTACTTCTGCTTCTATATCCCCGTCGAAACCAAATTCGCCCCCATGTTATTTTTGTGTAGAATTATTATAGCAAATAATATATATTATGTCAACCAACTAGACATTTTTTGGATTATCCACTGTATTTTTCTGATAGATGCTGCTTCATTCTTCTTTCAGCATCCCTTTTGGCTATATCCTGCCTCTTATCATATAGCTTCTTGCCCTTTGCTACTGCCAGTTCCATCTTGACTAATCCATTCTTTATATATATGCTTAAGGGCACAAGAGTATACCCTTTTTGCATTATAAAGGAATTAAGCTTCCTTATCTCCCTTTTGTGCAGAAGCAATTTTCTTTTTCTCAACGGGTCCACATTATATATATTCCCTTGTTCATAAGGACTAATATGCATGCCATATACGAAAGCTTCTCCATTTTCTATAGTTGCATAGCTTTCCTTGACATTTATTTTACCTTGCCTAATTGATTTTACCTCTGTGCCGGTTAAAACTAACCCTGCCTCCACAGTATCCTCAATAAAGTATTCATGTCTGGCTCTTCTATTTGTAGCAACTACTTTTACCTCTTCCTTCTTCATGCTATCACCACTTTTATTAGTCTAAGGAAAGTTTATCAGCCTTTTAGATACTTGTCAATAGTTTAAAATCCATTATGTTAACAGCAGCAAATGTATAGGGCAAACTTTCAAGTTTGCCCTGTACTGAAATAAGACAAGAGAACCGTCCCTCTGTCTTACTCTGTCTTATGGCTCAAGCATAAAGTCTATGGTTCTGTTTATAAGATCTGTATCTAATACTCTTACTTTCACTATATCCCCTAATCTGTATATCTTTTTGGTTACTTCACCTATGATATAATATTTTTCTTCATCAAATATATAGTAATCATCTATCATATTTTCAAAATGTACCAGCCCCTCGACAGTGTTTTCAAGCTGCACATACATACCATAGGGGGTTAGGGATGATACCATACCCTCGTAAACGTTTCCTATCCTTTCAGTCATATATTCTGTAATCTTTAAGTCATCAACTTCTCTTTCTGCCTCTTCAGCCATTCTTTCAGTAGCCGATGTCTGTTCTGCCACCTTTGGCAGTATGTTGTTAAGCTTTGCTATTTCTTTTGGAGTCAGCTGTCCCTTATTAAACTTCTTTATTATTCTATGGATTTGCAAGTCTGGATAACGCCTTATTGGAGAAGTGAAATGGGCATAGTATTTTGCTGCCAATCCAAAATGGATATCATGGCTGCTGCTATATCTGGCCTTTTTCAAAGACCTTAATATAATTGTGTTTATCAAAACTTCCTCCTTTTTGCCCTTTATTTCCTTGGTAATTTTCTGTAATTCCTTTGGGTGTATTTCCTGACTTCCCTTTATTAGATATCCAAAATTGCTCAGTATTTTATTCAATGCTTCTATCTTTTCTTCATCAGGCTCCTCGTGAATCCTATATAGAAATGGTACCTCCGCCCAGTACATTTCCTCTGCAACAGTTTCATTACAAACAAGCATAAACTCCTCTATTATTCTATTTGCAATTCTTCTTTCTTCCTTTACTATCTCAATAGGTTTGCCATTCTCATCCAATATTATCCTTGCTTCTGGAAAATCAAAATCAATGCTTCCCCTTCTGTCTCTCTTTTCTTTGAGTATATGGCATAGCTCTTCCATTATCTTTAAGTCCCTTACTATTTCTTCCATTCCTTTAAATGCAGTATCGTCATTGTTTTCCAGCAAATCTGATACATCATCATATATAAGCCTTGCCTTGCTGTTTATAACAGACTCTACTATTTCATGCCTTATTACATTTCCTTTATTATCAATATCCATGAAAACAGATAGAGTAAGCCTATCTTCATTTGGCTTCAGGCTGCAAATTCCATTGGATAGTTCCTCAGGCAGCATAGGTATTACCCTGTCTATCAGATATATGCTGTTTCCTCTCCTTAAAGCCTCCTTATCCAGGGCAGAGTTCTCCTTTACATAATGTGAAACATCAGCAATATGGACTCCTAGCCTGTAATTGTCTCCAATTTTCTCTATGGAAACTGCATCATCAAAGTCCTTTGCATCAGGTCCATCTATAGTAAATGTATTTAACCGTCTTAAGTCCACCCTTCTTTCTATTTCTTCCTGGCTTATGGTCTTTTCAATCTTCCTTGCTTCTTTTTTAACCTTATCAGGGAAATCTTCCGGAAGTTTAAACTGCTTAATTAATGAGAGGATATCTACTCCCTTTTCTCCAATATTCCCTAATATTTCAACAATCTTTCCTTCCGGATTTCTCCTTTTTTCAGGCCACCTGGTTATTTCCACAACAACCTTCTGGTTTGTTTTAGCCCCGTTGATATGTTCCTTTGGTATGAATATGTCATATGCAATTCTGGAGTCATCCGGTATTACGAATCCAAAGTTCTTGCTATCTTCATAGGTACCAACCAGTGTATTGTTTGCTCTGGAAAGTATCCTTATTACTTCTCCTTCATCCCTTTTACTGGAAATACCAGTATTGGTAAGCTGTACTATTACTCTGTCACCATGCATTGCTCCATTGGTTGCCTCTGCTGGTATAAATATATCTTCACGTTCCCTATCATCAGGTATAAGGAAAGCAAACCCCTTTTGATTTCCTTCAAGCTTTCCTACAATCAGATTCAATTTTGATACAAGAGCATATCTTCCATTTTTTGTCTGTATTATAATGCCCTCATTTTCCATTTCTTCAAGTATTTTGTAAAACTCTCTGATTTCAGGACCTTCAATGCCAAATTGAATAGCCAGTTCTTCCTTCAGCATTGGTTTATAAAGCTTCTCTTCCATAAAATCTATAATATTTGATTTTATCCCCATTATTTACCTCCATTCCTTATCCTTTAGTTTTTATCTAATAATTTTAACATGTATTAAGTCTATTATCTATAATGCATCTAAGCCAGTTTAAACTATATTACCTTAAATCTCTTCCATTTTTATTTTGCTCATACTTTATCACTGTAATAGATATTATTAGCTATTTATATACTTATATAACAATTATTTTGCAATAAAAAAGCTCCCCATTTGGAGAGCTTTTATTGCAACATCAAATTAGAATAAACCGCCAGCACTGAATAGTCCTGCAAATACCAAACTTACTATTGTCATAAGCTTGATTAAAATGTTTAGTGAAGGTCCTGAAGTATCCTTAAATGGGTCTCCTACTGTATCTCCTACTACAGCTGATTTATGAGCCATGCTTCCCTTTCCGCCATGGTTTCCTTCTTCAATGTATTTCTTAGCATTATCCCATGCACCACCAGAGTTAGACATGAATATAGCCATCAGTACACCTGTTATTAAAGCACCTGCCTGCAGACCTCCTAGAGCTTCTGCACCTAATATAAATCCGACAGCTATAGGAACTATTACTGCCAATAATCCTGGTACTATCATTTCTCTTAAGGCAGCCTTTGTGCTTATATCAACGCAAGTAGCATATTCTGGTTTTGCTTTTCCTTCCATTATTCCTGGGATTTCCCTAAACTGTCTTCTAACTTCCTCAATCATATCGTTTGCTGCCTTACCTACTGCATCCATTGTCATGGCAGAGAACAGGAATGGCAGCATTCCACCGATAAATGCTCCAACTATTACTGTTGGATTCATAAGATTGATTCCACTTAAATTAACCGCCTGAGTATAAGATGAGAATAACGCTAATGCTGTTAATGCAGCAGAGCCTATAGCAAATCCCTTACCTACAGCTGCAGTTGTATTTCCAACAGCATCAAGCTTATCAGTAATCTGTCTAACGCTTTCAGGCAGTTCACACATTTCGGCAATACCACCAGCATTATCTGAAATTGGACCGTAGGCATCTACTGCAACAGTCATACCGGTAGTGGACAGCATACCTACTGCTGCCAAAGCTATTCCATATAATCCTGCATTTACATCTATTCCATTATCACTCATGCCTGCAGCATAGAAAGCAACTAATATTCCAATACATACAACTACAATTGGTATTGCTGTAGACATCATACCAACAGATAAACCACCTATAATATTTGTGCTTGAACCAGTTTCAGATTCCTTTGCAATTTTCTTAACAGGCTTATAATCTGCTGAAGTATAGTACTCAGTAATCCTTCCTATAATCAATCCTACTACCAATCCTGAAACAATGGATATAAATGGCTTCAATGATCCAATTATCATATTGCTTAATACAAATGCTGCTATAATAGTAATTATTGAACTTGCAAGAGTTCCACTATTAAGTGCCTTTTGAGGATCTCTATCTCCTCTTACAAAGTATACTCCTAATATTGAAGCTATAATACCTACTGCTGCTAATGCAAAAGCATATTTTACTCCAGCATCCCCATAAGCTACTACTCCTAAAGTTATAGCTGAAACAATTGCTCCAACATAGGACTCAAATAAGTCAGCACCCATTCCAGCTACGTCTCCAACGTTATCTCCTACGTTATCTGCAATAACCGCAGGATTTCTTGGATCATCTTCTGGAATTCCAGCTTCAACCTTACCTACCAGGTCAGCTCCAACGTCAGCAGCCTTTGTATAAATACCTCCGCCTACACGAGCAAAAAGGGCTACTGATGAAGCTCCTAAACTAAATCCAGTAATTATGCTTGCATCTTGAAATATTAAATATAAAGCTCCTACACCTAATAATCCCAATCCAACAACGCTCATTCCCATTACAGAGCCACCTGAAAAAGCGATATTTAACGCTTTATTCATGCCTTCTTCTCTGGCAGCATTAGCAGTCCTTACATTGGCTTTAGTAGCAACAGTCATGCCGTTGTATCCTGCAAGAATTGAAAATAAAGCACCAAATACGAACGATACTGCTGTTTGCCAGTTTATAGCAAAAATTAAGATAACAAAAAGAACAATAACGAAAATTGATACTGCTTTGTACTCCCTCTTTAAAAAAGCCATTGCCCCCTGTTCTATGTAAGAAGCTATCTCTTTCATCCTATCGGTCCCTGGACTCATCTTTTCAACATAGTTAGCTTTATACATAGCAAAAACAAGGGCTAATATACCTACTATGGGAGCAGATATTAATAGTAAATCCATATAAACATACCTCCCTATTATTATATAGCTGCTAATACTAGCGCAGATATCATAAACACAATTGCTGAAATTGTGGTTATTCTATTAAGCAGATATTCTTTACCCCTTGATTTTGAACTTCCAAATACGCTATCCCTACCTCCAGATAAAGCTGCTAAACCCTCTGACTTCTCTTCCTGCAACAACACTGATATAATCAGGGCTATGCTTGATATCAAAAATATTGCTGAAAATAAAGTTGTCAATCTCTACACCTCCTATATATAAATGATATTATCTATTTATTATTGCCATAAACAAGAATATTTTAACATACAAGCCTTCTAAAATCAATAAATTAATTATAGGCCAAAATATAAAGAAATAGCAAGGCTAGCCTCACTATTTCCTTATATTATAAAATGCTTCCTTTCCGCTATACTCGGAGTTTTCTCCAAGCTCATCTTCAATTCTCAGCAGTTGATTGTACTTGGCAACCCTGTCAGTTCTGGATGGTGCTCCTGTCTTAATCTGTCCTGCATTAATTGCAACAACCAAATCAGCTATGGTAGTATCCTCAGTTTCTCCGGACCTGTGGGAAACTACTGCGGTATATCCATGGGTTTTTGCCATCTCAATTGTATTTAAAGTCTCTGTAAGGGTTCCAATCTGGTTTAGCTTTATTAGCACTGAATTTGCAACTCCTAATCCAATTCCCTTCTCAAGCCTCTTAGTATTAGTTACGAACAGGTCATCTCCTACCAGCTGAACCTTGCTCCCAAGTCTTTCAGTAAGCTTCCTCCATCCATCCCAGTCTTCCTCAGATAATCCATCTTCAATGGATATAATTGGATACTTTTCTACTAATCCTTCATAATAATCAATCATCTCATCACTGGTAAGTTCTCTTCCTTCACTTTCAAGCCTGTATATATTTCTGCTTTCATCGTACAATTCTGTAGCTGCCACATCCAGAGCCAGCATTACATCTTCACCTGGTTTATACCCTGCTTTTTCAATGGCTTCCACTATTGTCTTCAACGCTTCTTCATTGCTGGTAAGGTTTGGAGCAAATCCGCCTTCATCGCCAACTGCAGTGTTTAATCCCTTTCCTTTTAATACAGATTTCAGGCTATGGAATATTTCTGTTCCCATCCTTAATGCTTCTCTAAAGTTAGGAGCTCCAACAGGCATAATCATAAACTCCTGTATATCTACATTATTATCTGCATGCTTTCCTCCATTTAATATGTTCATCATTGGAACAGGAAGCACCTTTCCATTAACTCCTCCAATGTACTTGTAAAGAGGCAGCCCTAATTCATTTGCTGCTGCTTTTGCCACAGCCAATGATACTCCCAGTATAGCATTGGCACCTAATTTGCCCTTGTTCTCTGTCCCATCCAGTTCTATCAGCAGTTTATCAATTCCAACCTGATCAAATACATCAAGTCCAATTATTTCTTCTGCAATAATATTGTTTACGTTGTCTACAGCATTTAGGACGCCCTTTCCTAAATATCTTTTTTTGTCTCCATCTCTTAGCTCAACTGCCTCAAAAGCTCCCGTACTAGCACCTGATGGTACTATTGCCCTTCCATGAGCATCCATTTCAGTCCATACTTCAACTTCAACTGTTGGATTTCCTCTCGAATCCAATACTTCCCTTGCATATACGTCTGTAATTAAGCTCATTTTACTTCCTCCTTTTTCTTGAGTTTCTTCACTGATTCAGAATAACACCTTGTCAGCACCTGCATATCAGACTTTCTCCTGTCATCTCCTTAGGCTTTTCAAGTCCCATTATATCAAGTATAGTTGGGGCTAAATCTGCCAATATACCTTCCTTTAGCTTAACATCTCCTACTCCTACAGCTATCAATGGGACCATATTTGTTGTATGGGAAGTAACCGGGCTGTTATCCCTTTCATCAATTAGCATTTCTGCATTTCCATGGTCCGCAGTTATCAATGCCTTTCCGCCTTTTTCAAGTAATAGGTCAATTATCTCTCCCAAGCACTTATCTACCGTTTCTACAGCTTTAATAGCAGCATCCACCTTACCGGTATGCCCAACCATATCCGGATTGGCAAAGTTCAGTATAATTAAATCGTACTTATCCATATTCAACCTGTTCAGTACCTCATCCTTAACTTCAATGGCACTCATTTCAGGCTTTAAATCATAGGTAGCCACCTTAGGTGAAGGAATTAAAACCCTGTCCTCATTTTCAAAGGGCTTTTCCCTTCCTCCGTTGAAGAAGAAGGTAACGTGAGCATACTTTTCTGTTTCGGCAATTCTAAGCTGGCTTAAACCCAATTTGCTGATATATTCTCCCAATGTATTTTCAGGCATTTCAGTCTTAAATGCAACATGAACATTTTCAATAGTCTTATCGTATTCAGTCATAGTAACAAAATAGGTATCTACTTCTTTTTCTCTGACAAATCCATTAAAATCCTTATCTACTATAGCCCTTGTTATCTGTCTTGCCCTATCAGGCCTGAAATTGAAAAATATTATGGAATCACCACTGTCTATTGTTGCAACAGGACGCCCATTTTCTGTTATCACCGTTGGTACAATGAACTCATCATTTATACCTTCATTATATGATTTTTGTACAGCATCAATGGGAGAACTGTTTAATATGCCTTCTCCCTGCACCATAGCCTTATATGCTAATTCTGTCCTGTCCCATCTCCTATCCCTATCCATTGCATAGTATCTGCCTGAAACAGTGGCAATCCTTCCTATACCAATTTCAGCTATCTTATCCTGTAATTCCAATAAGTGTGCCTTCCCAATAGTTGGCGGTACATCTCTTCCATCCAAAAAAGCATGTATATATACTTCTTTAAAGTTTTCCTTACTGCATAGCTTAAGCAATGCATATAGATGGGTATTATGGCTGTGAACTCCACCATCAGATACCAATCCCATTATGTGGAGCTTTGAATTATTCTCCCTTGCATTTCTAATGGCATTCAGGAACTCTTCCTTTTTAAAGAAATCTCCATCCTCAATGGATTTGGTAATTTTAGTCAATTCCTGATATACAATCCTGCCTGAGCCAATATTTAAATGCCCTACTTCAGAGTTTCCCATCTGCCCTTCAGGCAATCCTACAGCTAATCCGCTTGCTTTCAGCCTGGTATTGGGATATTCCCTCATCAGCCTGTCAAAATTTGGGGTTCTGGCTAAATAAATGGCATTGCCTTCATAGCTCTTTCCAATGCCCCAGCCATCTAGTACTATTAACATTACTGGATTTTTCTTCATATCATTTCCTCCATCAATAGTTTACAATATCAATAAAGTCTTCAGCTATTAAACTGGCTCCACCAACTAGCACTCCATCTATTTCCTCTTTTTCCATTAGCTCTTTAATGTTACTGGGTTTAACGCTTCCTCCATACTGGATTCTTATAATACTCCTGGTTTCCTCATCATACATATTTCCTATTACATTTCTTATGAAGCCGCACATTTTATTTGCTTCTTCACTTGTTGCAGTTTTTCCTGTACCTATGGCCCATATAGGCTCATAAGCAATAACGATATCCTTTATATATATTTTATCTATACCTTCAAAGGCTTTTATGATCTGATTCTTTACTATGTCCTCCTGAATATTCTCTTCCCTTTCCTTCAAAGTTTCTCCAATGCATACTATAGGTTTTATATTATGCTTTAATGCTGATTTAATCTTCATATTTACAGTTTCATCGGTTTCGTTAAAATACTGCCTTCTTTCCGAATGGCCTATTATACAATAGTCAACACCTATTTCCTTCAACATCAGCGGGGATATTTCTCCTGTGAAGGCTCCCTTATCTTCCCAGTGCATGTTTTGCGCAGCTAATTTGATACTAGTACCTTCTAAGTGCTTTTTTATTTCATAAAGGCTGGTAAAAGGAACTGCCACTACTACTTCAACCATATTATTTAGATTTCTGCTCTTTATCTTTTCTACTAAATCTATAGACTCAGATATAGTGTTGTTCATCTTCCAGTTTCCTGCTATTATTGGAATACGCATTTAATCACCTCTTATTTATCATCAATGGCAGCAATTCCGGGCAATATCTTTCCTTCCAGGAACTCTAAGGAAGCTCCTCCTCCAGTTGATATATGGGTCATATTATTGGAATATCCTGCCTTTTCCACTGCAGAAGCGCTGTCTCCTCCACCTACAATGGTTATGGCATCTGCTTCTGCCATTGCCTTAGCTATTGCATCTGTACCTTTTTTGAAATTCTCCATTTCAAATACTCCCATAGGCCCATTCCATATTATGGTCTTGGACTTTTTAATCTCCTCTGCAAAGGCTTTGATGCTTTCTTCTCCTATGTCCATTCCCATCATATCTTCAGGTATTTTATCTATGGTTACAGTCTTAAATTCGGAATCATTTCTAAATTCAGAAGCAACAACTATATCTACAGGCAACAATAGTTTAACGCCCTTTCCCTCAGCTTTTTTCATTAATTCTCTAGCCAGTTCCAGTTTATCCTCTTCTACAATACTTGTACCAATTTCATAATTCTGAGCTTTAAAGAATGTATAAGCCATTCCACCGCCGATTATTATTGTATCTACTTTATCCAGCAGATTATCTATTACACCAATCTTGTCAGAAACCTTGGCTCCACCTAAGATAGCCAAAAATGGCCTTTCTGGACTCTCTAGGGCATTGCCCATTACGGTAATCTCTTTTTCTACCAGGAATCCTACAGCTGAAGGCAATAAATTTGCAACTCCCACATTTGATGCATGGGCTCTATGGCAGGTTCCAAAGGCATCATTTACATATAAGTCGCCTAAGGAAGCTAGTTCTCTTGCAAAGTCCTCTCCGTTTTTGGTTTCTTCCTTTCTAAATCTGGTGTTTTCTAGTAAAACTACATCTCCTTCCTTCATATTTGAAACTATTTCCCTTACATTGTCACTTACTACCCTATCATCCTTAGCAAATATTACTTCCCTGTTTAACAGCTCTGACAGCCTTTTTGCCACAGGTTCCAGGCTAAACTTGGGACTTGGTTCACCCTTTGGCCTTCCTAAGTGTGACATCAATATTACCTTTGCATTGTTTTCAATGAGGTAATTAATAGTAGGAAGTGAACTTCTTATTCTTCTATCGTCTGTAATATTTAAGCTTTCGTCCATAGGTACATTGAAATCACATCTTACCAGCACTCTTTTTCCCTTTACATTCAGATCCTTAATAGTCTTCTTGTTTAGCATATAATCACCCCTTGGAAACTAATATCATTTGCAAAAACGGGATGGCATGGAAACCATCCCTGCCATTCTATTGATAACCTATATAAGCTTATTTTTTTGCTACTAATTTTACCAGGTCAACAACTCTGCATGAATAACCCCATTCATTGTCATACCATGCTACTACTTTTACCATATTGTCTATAACCATAGTCAATAGCCCGTCAACTATTGAAGAACGTGGGTCCCCCTTGTAGTCCATTGATACCAGTGGTTCTTCTGAATATCCCAGTATTCCCTTCAATTCTCCTTCACTTGCTTCCTTAAGTGCTGCATTTACCTCTTCAACAGTTGTCTTCTTTTCTACTTCAAATACTACGTCCACTATTGAAACAGTAGGTGTTGGAACCCTCATTGCAAATCCATTTATCTTTCCTTTTAATTCTGGTATTACCAATGCTGCTGCCTTTGCAGCTCCTGTTGTAGTTGGGATAATTGATTCTGCTGCTGCTCTGGCACGTCTTAAATCCTTATGCCTTTTATCCAATATCTGCTGGTCATTGGTATAGGAGTGTACAGTAGTCATCATTGCAGTTTTTACCCCAAATTTTTCTACTATAACCTTTGCCACTGGTGCAAGGCAGTTTGTTGTACAGGAAGCATTTGAAATTATGTGATGCTTTTCAGGGTCATAATCCTTGTCATTAACTCCCATTACTATGGTTATGTCTTCGTTCTTACCTGGTGCAGTAAGTATTACCTTTTTAGCTCCTGCATTGATGTGCTTCATTAGCCCATCTCTATCTCTGAAAGCTCCTGTAGAATCGATAACAATGTCTACTCCCAATTCCTTCCATGGGATTTCTGCAGGATCTCTGTGGGCTACAACCTTAATCTTCTTTCCATTGATAACAAGGCCGTCCTCTGCTACTTCTACAGTTCCCTTGAATTTCCCATATAGTGAGTCATATTTAAATAGATGTGCCAATGTATTTAAATCTCCTGATGCATTTAATGCAACTAAGTCAAAATCCCCTGTGTGGTTTTCTTCAAAATAGATTCTCAATACGTCTCTTCCTATTCTTCCAAATCCGCTTAATCCAACTTTCATGCTCATTAGAATTCCTCCTTTATTTATATTTAAAAGCTACTTAGTAGCTTTATTGACAATTTTAATAATTCTATTTGCTGCTGCCTCATCTGTAATAATGGTCATGTCCTTTCTTAAAGAAGAAACAGCCATAATGGCCTCTGCTTTTCTCTCTCCACCTGCCACTCCAATGACTAATGGTATTTTTCTAAAGGATTCAAGAGTTATGCCTACAGTTAATGTATTCCAAACCTCAGAGCCATTGATATCAAAATAATGGCCAAAGGCTTCCCCTACTGCTTCCCTTCTATTTAAAAGCTCTATCTGCTCCTTGGAAAGATGCCTTCTACCAGCCATTACATCTGCCCTTCCTATGCCAAATACAAGCATGTTCATCTTATCTAGAAGCTCTATTACTTCCTTAATATCTTGCAGCTCCAAAAGGGCATTTAATGTATTCTGGTCAATATTATCAGGGACATGAAGGAGTTTATAGTTAGCATCCAGCTTTTTGGCTATCCTGGCTGCAATGCTATTGGACTGGGTTTCCATATCCTTTCCTAATCCGCCTCTTGCAGGAATAACCTGTACATTTTCAGATACCTTGCCTGGTGGCATTTCTTCAGCAACTCTAGCCATGGTAGTTCCACCTGTAACTCCTAATATGAAATTGTCCTTAATCAGATTTCGCATGTATACAGAAGTAGTTTTTCCCATATCCTTCAGTACCAATTCATTTTCATCAGCATTTCCCGGTACTATTATTACATTTTTAACATTTAATATCTCCTTCAAAGCCTTCTCCAATTCAGAAATACCTCTTAATTCCCTTACAACATCATCCAGACTGTCAATAAGATTTTTCCCTTCTTCAGTAACATACATACCCATTGTTCCAATAGTTATTAAACCTTGTTCCTTTAAAATGTTAACTTCAGTTCGAATTGTCCGTTCTCCCATATTTAATTTAACGGCAAGTCCTCTTCTCCCAATAGGCTCATTATATAAAATATTTCTCAGAATATTGTATCTCAACTCTAATATATCGATAATTTCAGGAACTATTTTCTTCTCCAGTTCTATTAGATTCATATACAACACCTCTTGTAGTGTATAACTTATAGTATGTAAAATTAGACAATAATTATTATTTGGGTCGTGTAATGTCCCTCGTGTTTGTTTTTCGTCCCGGTTTGTATAAAAAATATATGCCATATCCTGACAGTAATATTATAAACTATATGCTTATTAATTTCAAGGAAAAATATAAAAGCTCCATATTATTATATAGAGCTTTACTTAACTTCGATTATACTATCATACATTCTCATCTTTATATTATCTATATGTTTTTGCATATACTCCTTTGCTTTATATTCATCCTGAATTATAATGCATTCAAATATCATATTGTGCTCATCAATTACACAATCTAAGAATGCCTCCATCGTAGAAGCATTTAAAAATCTTCGGGAATTCATTAAAACATTAGATAATAGCCTCTCTAAATATTCATTTTTACTAATGCTGGCTATATATCTATGAAAATCATAGTCTATGTCAAGAAAGGCCTTTTTGTTTTTGAATTTACCTTTAAAGGTTTCTTCCTGCTTATATAGTATGAATTTTAAATTTTCTATATCCTCTTCAGTTCTCATCCTGGCTGCCAGTTGTACAGAAAGACCTTCCAACAGCTCTCTAACACTCATTAAATCCAGAACTTGTTTCTCTGTTATTTCGGTGACATAAGTCCCTTTGCCCGGTATAACCTTAATAAGACCATCATATTGAAGATTGTTTAGGGCTGTCCTAATTGGCGTCCTGGAAACACCCAACATACTTGATAACTCCTCTTCAGTTATTAGCTGTCCTGGCTTTAGTTCCAAATCTATTATTGCATTTTTTAAAGCAATATAGGTTCTGTCTGCTAGAGTCCCCTTTAACTTCACATCTGGTAATTTCATTTTAATATCCTTTCTATATTTTTCTAATCTATATGGTACATAGTTTTTTATACTTTGTCAAGATAAGGAAATAAGCTAGATTTAGTATCCAGCTTATTCCCCAAAAACTTATTTATTAACCCTGTTTTCAGGTTCCATACCACTAAGCACCCTAATTACCTCTTCACAGGCTCTCCTTCTCATCTCCAGATATGAATCCTTAGTGAAAAATGCTGCATGAGGAGTTATAATTAAATTATCTAGAGTAAAAAGTTTATTATCAGGTGGTAATGGCTCAGTTTCTGTAACATCTAAAGCTGCTCCTGCAATTATTTTATTCTTCAATGCTTCATACAGGTCATCTTCTTTGATAAGAGGTCCCCTTCCTGTATTTACAATGTAAGCTGTGTTTTTCATCTTTTTAAACACATCCATGTTGAACATATGCTTTGTCTCTGGAGTCAGCGGAGTATTAACTGATATTATATCTGATTCCCTAATAAGGGTATCAAAATCAACAAGCTCTACTCCCATTTTTTCAGGAATCTTGGGATCTATATATGGGTCTGATGTTATTATCCTAAATCCAAAAGGCTTTGCTTTTTTAGCAACTAGTCTTGCAATTTTCCCAAATCCTGTTATTCCTAAAGTCTGAGTTGAGGATCTCCTCATTTCCGGAAAGCCATTTATTTTATAAATGCTTTGAATATCCCATATTCCTTCTCTGGTATGCTTATCATAAGTATTTATGTGTCTCAATAAATTCAATATCAGTGCTACAGTAAATTCTGAAACTTCTTCTATACAGTAATCAGGTATATTGCATACTGCTATATCCTTTTCTTTTGCTCTTTGAATATCTATTGTATCATACCCAATTCCCTGCCTTACAATTACCTTGCAATTATTTAAAGAGTCAATCATCTCTTTAGTAATCTTTTTATCAGCTGTAATAATTGCATCTGCATCTACTATCTCCTTAAGAAATGTTTCCTGGTCATCATTAGGAACAAATACCAGTTGAAGTCCTGCACCTTCAATAAATCCCCTTTCATATGCAGGGTCCTCTACTATTACACTGCTTAATACAACCTTTTTACCCATAATGTCCCCCCTATTTGTCCAGCAATTTAGTTATAACTAAATCCAATAATTGTGGTGTCCTGTAGAACAAGTCATCCTTGTTTACTCTTTCTGTATACTTATGTAGGTCTTTCCCCCATGGCCCTACGTTTAACACAGGCATGGATATTTCCTTTATAATTTCCAATGGAATATAGTATATATCTCCCCACATAAGCATGTTTTCTTCTATATAATCAATATCATCCTTGCTTGAAACCAGCATGGCATAGCTTAAATCAGATATTCCAGTAAAGTAGTTTTCAACCTTATAGTCTTCATTGAAATTATTTTTTGCATAGGATTTAATATCCTCAATTACTGCCTCAATCTCCTTTGCCCTCTCACCTAGCATTAGATTATTCGTACTTGGATAATATGGAGGTGTTAAAGCAATTATTACCATTGGTGATTTATCCTTTATATATTCAAGGGTTTTTTCAATAATCATGTTTGCTGATTCTATAATTGTAACTTCATTTCTGTTAAATCTCTCTTTTACTTCATCCATCAAATCCTTAAAGGCCTTTTTGAATTCCTCTCCTGAATCAGCAACTGCTTCATTATACAATTCAGAGTAGAACTTAACTATAGGCTCCCATGGCAATGGCTCAAATTCTATTCCTGCAATTTCGGTATATGCTTTATAGTGTCTATTCATATCATCAATTACCTTTTTAAATGATTCTATGGAGATTTCCTTAAGCTCTTCCATAATGGATCTTGGTGACCTGGCTAAAGGCAATATGCTCATATATCCGCAGGTGGCAATTGGCAATGATACATCATATACCATCTTCCTGTCCTTGTGGTACAGCCAGGTAGGTGCTGGATTTGTTGTTGTTCCTACCTTCTCTATGAAGTTAGGATTTAATTCAGTCCTTCTGATTATTTCTGACAGCAGATTAATTGGATTTAATCCTGAATACACCTGTCCTACATGAGCCAGCTTCCCGCGTACATAGAATACAGGCATGATTTTACCTATGGAGCCGTCATATATGGTTGGGCGCAAGTCTTTTTCCCTTTCATGAGGCTCTGAATTAAGCATTAGCTTAAATTCAAGACCATATTTCTCCTTGAGGGATTTCAAAAGGACACAAGCTCCCCTCATTCCAGCTGATAGGTTTTCTTCATCCGGTACTGCTATTAAAACAATGTTTCCCTTAAAGTTTGGATCTTTGCTGTATTCCTCAATTAGTGAAAGCTGTATTGAGCCTCCGCCCTTCATATCGCTAACTCCACGTCCAAATAGCCATTTATCGCTGAATAGATCTTCCTTTGCCTCATCTGAAAGCTCCATTTTGCCTTCCTTAAATGCTTCCATAAGCTCATAGGGGCTTCGGGATAATGGCTCCAGTAATCCATAATCCTTTGTTTCTACAGTATCATAATGGTGAATGAAAACTATGGTATCGTTTCCTTGTCCCTTTAATAGGCACCATGGAACCTTCCTGTACAGGTAGTCACCAGGTATATCAAACAATCCGCGTTTATCAGGATTATTTCTAAAGTACTCTACCTTGTTGAACCATTCTTCATAAAATTTCTCAACATTTCTTTCTTCCTTGGAATTTGTATCAGTTCTTGTACCTACATACTTCAGTATATTTTCCTCTATTATATTTTTCATGATGTCCTTGTCAAATTTCATATTACCCCTTCTTTCTAATATTATAGCTTTTCTAAGGCAATCTTAATCTTCTCACATGCTTCAACTACATCCTCATAGGAGCAGCAATAAGCAAGCCTTATATGTCCTTTTCCATATTCTCCAAAGGAAGTGCCTGGAACTCCAACTACTCCAGCCTCTTCCATAAGGTAATTGCAGAATTCCCTTTCATCCATCCCAAAGGCTGTTATATCTGGAAATGCATAGAATGCTCCCTTTGGCTTGACTATTTTTAAACCATCTATTTTGGTGAAAGCCTCATATAGATAGTCTCCCCTTCTCTTAAATTCTTTAACCATATCTTCTATAAAACTATCACCATTATTGAAAGCTTCTACTGCTCCCCATTGAGCAAAGGCTGTAGCGCAAGTGGAGAAATTCTGATGAACCTTATTAATATATTTTATAGCATTTGCTGGCCCTAGTACATACCCAATTCTCCATCCAGTCATCGAAAACTGCTTAGAAGTTGATTTGACTACTAATGTTCTATCCCTCATATCATCTAAGGTTGAAATGGAAACATGCTCCTCGCCATATATGAACTCATCATAGCATTCATCAGATATTACAATTAAATCTCTTTCTTTAGCCAGATTTGCAATTTTCTCCAGGTTGTCCCTGTCCAATACATACCCTGCAGGGTTATTAGGAGTATTTATAAGAAGCATTGTAGTATTTTGAGTTATTCTCTTCTCTATTTCTTCAACATTTAATTGCCAGTTGTCTTCCATCCTTACTGGCACTTCTACCAGCTTAACTCCTGCAATTAGTGCCTGCTCCCTATATGCTGAAAAGAAAGGACTTGGAACAATTATCTCCTCTCCGGGATTCATCATAGTCAGCATTATAACCCCTATTGCCTCAGCTGCTCCACTCATAACGCTTATTTCTGTCTCATAATCATATTCCAAACCAAAACGCCTTTTTTCCTTATTGCAAATGGCTTTTCTCAAAGGTTCAATACCATTTACATCTGTATAATGAACTTGTCCACGGTCTAAGGCTTCTTTTACGGCTTCCTTTGCAAAATCTGGCGAATCATAATCTGGTCTTCCAATTTCCATATGTATGATTCTTTTCCCCTGGGCTTCCAATTTATTTGCTTTAGTAAATATTTCATATAATCCTCCAAAGGGCATGGCTTCTAAACGTTTATTACAAGATTTCATAATTTTTCCTCCTCAATCTGATTCTTATAATAACATCAATGACAGCTGTGGTATATATGTTACTATCAGCAGTACAACAACCAGCACACCAATCAATGGCCAGATATATTTTATTATTCTATCCATAGAAACCCTTCCAACTGCAGAGCCTATGAACAAATTAGCTCCATATGGAGGAGTAATAAATCCTATTGCCAGGTTTATTGTCATGAAGATTCCAAAGTGAACCGGGTTTACACCTAATGCCTTTACAACTGGTAAGAATATTGGTGCCAATATTGTACAGCTTGAAATATTGTCGATAAACATACCAACTATTAATAGGAAAAGGTTTATCAATAACAGAATTACAATTTTACTATTTGAGAAACCAAGTAGTGCATTTGCAACTTTAACAGGAACCTGTTCCATAGTAAGCAATGTACCGAAACCTGAGGATAATCCTATCATAAAGGAAGTTGCACCAGCTATTACTACAGTATCTTTCAAGCAATCAAAAAGTTCCTTTTTATGAATTTCCTTGTACACAAAAGTACCGATAATCCAAGTATAGACACATGAAATTGCTGCTGCTTCCGTTGGAGTAAATATACCGCTGTATATACCTCCAAGTATGATGGCTGGACTTAATAATGCAAAGAAAGCATCTATAAATGCTTTTAAAACACCTTTAAAATCAGGTCTTTCACCGCTGCCAGTCCACCCTTTTTTCTTTGCAATATAATAGTTTAATATCATTATAGCCAATCCCATTATTATACCTGGAATTATACCAGCAATAAATAGGTCCCCAATTGATGTACTGGTAACAACACCATATACTACAAAAGGTATTGATGGTGGTATAATTACACCTATTGTTCCAGCAGCAGAGGTAAGTGCTGCAGCATATCCCTTGTCATAGCCTTTCTCTTCCATGGCAGGAATCATAAAGGAACCAATGGAAGATACTGTAGCTGGACCTGATCCGGAAATTGCAGCAAAGAACATACTGGTTAATGTAGTTACCATTCCAAGGCCGCCTGTCACGAATCCTATTAATTTATCAGCTAAATTCAGCAATCTCTTTGATATTCCGCCATATCTCATAAAATTGCCTGCAAGTATAAAAAATGGAATTGCCATCAGAGTAAATGAATCCAACGCTGTAAAGGCTGTTTGAGCAATCATAAGTGGATTAATGTTGGTAGCAAACAAAACTGTAATCAATGTTGCCAGCCCTAAAGCTATTCCAATTGGTATACTAAGCGTAACAAATATGGCCAGTAATACAAACAAAAGTATTATCATATATTAACCCTCCAGATTCTCTAATTTTTTATCTCTAATTCTTTATTCTCAAATTTTCTAACCAGTTTATATAATTTTTGAATTAGCCTTATTGCCATTAATGCACAACCTACTGTAACAGAAGCATAGGCATATCCCATTGGTAATCTCATGGCGGCAGATAGCTGTCCTCTTGTAAACAGTATATTAACTAATTGTCCTGATTTAATAGCTAAAAATACAGCAAACACAGTCCATAATACTATTACAATCAGTTCAACTATAGCTTGTCCTTTTTGTGACAGGCTATCTCTGAAGGAAGTAATCCTCAAATGAGCATCCTCTTTAACTGCTATAGATGCACCTACCCAAATCTGGTATAACATGACATATCTTGTAAACTCTTCTGCCCATGTGAGAGAATACTTAAAGAAGGATCTTAAGACTACCTGCAATGTAACTATAAATACCATTACAACTAGAGTTGTAATTAAAAAATAGGTTTCAAAGTTCTTATCCAACCATTTTAGTATTTTCAATAGTTTCCCCTCCCAGTTTAATCATTATATTTCATTGCTAATTTAATCAGGTCTTCTCCCAACATATCCTTATACTGTTCATAAACAGACTGTGCCATTTGAATGAACTTATCCTTTTGCTCTGGTGTTAATTCATTTACCTCCATTCCATTAGCCTTAAGTTCTTCAAGGAATTGGGATTCCATTTCCTGAGTAAGTTTTCTTTCATACTCTACCATATCTCTACCGCATTCATACACCAAATCCCTTAGGTCTTCAGGTAGATTGTCCATAAACTCTTTATTGATTAAAACACTGCCTGATGCAAAGAAATGTCCTGTTAGGGATAGATATTTCTGCACTTCATAAAATCTTGAAGAGCTGATAATCTGGAGTGGATTTTCCTGAGCATCTATAGTATTCTGCTGTAGCGCTGTAAATAGTTCTGAGAAACTTATTGGTGTTGGATTTGCTCCCCAAGCCCTAAAGGAAGCCATATGGATTGGATTTTCCATGGTTCTTATAGAAATCCCCTTTAAATCTTCTGGGCTGGTAATAGGTCTTACATTGTTTGTAATATGCCTGTATCCTGTTTCCCCAAATCCCAAATTCACTAGATTGTGTTTTTCGAGAAGTTTATTCAATTCAGTACCTAGCTCATTATCAAGTGCCTGATATGCAGATTCACGAGTTTTAAATATAAAAGGCAAGTCACCAACCATAAACTTTGGTTCAAATCCTGCCAATACTGCAGTACCAGGGAAAGTGGCTGTTATTGAACCGATACTGACAGCTTCTACAGCTTGCCTGTCTCCGCCTAATTGACTGTTGGGATAAACTTGTACATCAAATTGACCATTGGACCTTTCTTCTAATATCTCTTCAAAATAAACGCAGGATAGATGAATAGGTGATGTTTCATTGGCAACATGTGATAGTCTGATAACTATTGGACCTGATGAAGTAGGATGAGTTTTGTTGTAATACTCCTTATAAAAAATACCTGAAGTCAAAAGAACGATAACCAATACTAAAATAGGAAACAAATTGCTTTTCTTCATTAACAAATCCTCCTTATTATTCTAATGAATAATGAATGTTGATCAAATCTCTATATAATGCCTTCAAAAAATTACATGCCCTCCTTTCTTTGATAACGTATTCCTGTATACATGTATTTTTGTATACATTTATTCTATTACTAATTTTTTGTTTTGTCAATATATTTTAAATTTTCTCAATTTAGTTACTTTATTAACAAACTTATGCTACTTCTTATAATAGAATAAGCTCTGTATTTGAAATACAGAGCTTATTCTTATACTTACAAATCTTTTCGTTCTAATGTTTTACATTCTTTTTTGTATATATCATTTCCTTTATTTTGCTCATTTTCTATTTACAATGCTAAAATAACCTGATAATTATTTATCATTCACATCAGGCAGATAATATACTGCAAAATGAATAACAATAAAAAAGACCATTTTACATGGTCTTTCTGATAATAATAGAACTATAATTCCAATATTACCTAATATCTCTTTCTCATTGAAGATGGCGGGATGTTCATTTCATCCCTATACTTGGCAACAGTTCTTCTTGAAATGCTAATTCCCCTGTCCTTTAATAAATCTGATATCTTCTGGTCACTTAATGGTTTCTTGGGATTTTCTCCATCTACAATTTCCTTAATCATAGCCTTTATGCTTGTAGATGATATGTCGCTTCCTTCATTGGTAGAAAGGCCGCTGCAGAAAAAATATTTAAGCTCATACAATCCTCTCGGGGTCTGTACATATTTACCATTGGTGGCTCTGCTAACTGTTGATTCATGCATGTTGATATCCTCTGCAATTTCCTTGAGTGTTAATGGTTTAAGGGCTTTTTCACCAAACTCAAAGAATTCCTTCTGATGCTTTATAATGGATTTGACTACGTTGTATATGGTCATCCTTCTCTGCTCAATGCTTCTTATGAGCCACATGGCTGATGCCAGTTTTTCCTTGAGAAATTCAGCTGCTTCCAAATCGTTTTCCTTTCTTATCATCTCTCTATAGAATTTATTTATATTCAGCCTTGGAGCAGTTATGTCATTTAAATTTACTATATATTCCCCATCAACATAGTCTACTATTACATCTGGAATAATGTATCTTACACTTCCTAGGCTATCCCCATAGCATCTTCCAGGTTTAGGTTCCAATGTCTTAATATAATCATATATCTCCTGAACTTCCATTTCATCTATACCTAAATCGTTGGCAATCTTTGAAAGTCTGTTATATGCCAGTTCATCCAGATATTTATTTATAACAATTTCTACATTGGGATTCACTGACTTGTCTTCTCGAATCTGAATTAGAAGACATTCCTTAAGGTTTCTTGCACCTACTCCAGGAGGGTCAAAAGTCTGTATAATACTTAAAACGTTTTCAATTCTTTTAGGATTCATCCCTGTTTCTTCTGACAGCTGTTCCACGGAAGCCATTAAGTACCCATTGTCATCAATATTTTCTATAATCATCCTGCCAATCATAAGGTCAACAGGGTTTAACTTCAGTACATTTAACTGAAACAACAAATAATCCTTAAGTGAAGATGAAACGCTGACAAAATTCTCATAGTTATATTCCTTTTCGTTCTTGTCCACTGGTGGCTTGTAACTTATATCATCATATTTTTCAATAAAATCCTTCCAGTCTATTTCATCCTTCTCCTGATGATAGTCATCTATGTTCTCATATTCCATTTCTATATTAACAGGTTCCAGCATTGGATTTTCTTCGATTTCCCTTTTTAAATACTCATTTAATTCCTGACAGTTGAATTGCAGCAATTGTATGGCTTGTCTTAGTTCGGGTGTCATTACTAATTTCTGTACCTGCTCCAGAGCTAGGTTATATCCTAATTTCATTGAGCTCACTCCCAAAATTTCAAATTGTTATATGCAATTCTAGTACATATCTATTTAGGTTATAATAGTATTATACCAAAAATATGAATAAAGTTCAAAAACCAATAAAAAAACTTTTAGCCTCCAAAGAGACTAAAAGTTTCATGTCTTAGTATTTATCTCGAAGACTTATCATATGGAATTCCTTCAGCTTTAGGAGCTCTTGATTTCTTGGAAGTAAATGCAAGGACTACCATTGTGGCAACATATGGCAACATCTTATAATAAGTCTGATTAATTCCCAGATTGTATAAGAATGGTATCAGGGAAATTGAATAAGCCAAGGTTCTTAAAAAAGCAAAGAATAATGATGCCAGAAATATCTTTCCCGGCCTCCATTGTCCAAATATCATTACTGCTAAAGCTAAAAATCCAAATCCAGCTACACCTGTGTGGCCATTTACATTTCCATCCATAACCCCGACAGAGTAGAAAAATCCTCCAATACCTCCAAGAATACCTGAAATAGTTACTCCTGCATATCTCATTTTATATACATTGATACCTACAGAATCAGCAGCATGTGGATGCTCCCCACAGGCACGAAGCCTTAATCCGAATTTCGTTGTATAGAATACAACAGTAGATATTATAAGGAAAAGTATTCCTATCATAACTGTCAGGTATGTTTTCTGGAAAAACATTCTTCCTATTACAGGAATATCGCCTAATACAGGTATCTTCTGAATATATAAGTTGACAGCTGTTGTGACTCCATCACTGTTAAAGTACATCTTTGAAAACAGCAGTATAACTGCCGGTATTAACATGTTGAGTGAAGTTCCGGTAATAACCTGATTTGCTTTCATGTTAACTGCTGCAAATGAAAGAAGCAGAGAATAAATTACACCTGCTACTGCTGCAACTAACATTGCCAACAGCAAAATTGTCTGAGGGTTCAATCCCAAGTCCTGTACAAAATAGACAAATAAAGCTCCAAAGTAAGCCCCAAAAAGCATTATTCCTTCAAGGGCTATATTTACTACACCACTTGTTTCACTAAACATACCGCCTAGTGCAACAAGAAGCAGCGGAATGGCTACAGGAAGCGTATTTTGAATCAGATAATATACTATTTCCATTATTCCGCCTCCTTTATTTCATTATCCATATTGTCATCAAAATCCTTTTTTCCTTTACCAAAGTGCCTTTTGATAAAGCCTATAAATGCTGAGTTCATTATCATGGAAAATGCAGAGAAATATATTATAACAGCTATAACAACATCTATTATTTCAGGCTTATATCCTACAAGGCTTGCCAAAGTACCTCCACGCTGTATATGAGAGATAAACACAGCTGAAAAAATAGTTCCTATTGGATGAGCGTTTCCTAAAAGAGCAACGGCTATACCATTGAAACCGTTAGCAGCTATTATATTTATAGGCTCATAGGTCATACTGCTACCTGCTATGGCAGATGGGGCAAGTATAGCAAAGGCTCCTCCAAGGCCTGAAAGTCCGCCTGCAATTGCCATGGTGATAATAATATTTCTCTTGCCTTTCATTCCTGCATATTCACTGGCAAATCTATTGTATCCAGTAGCTTTCAGCTCATAACCAAAAATGGTTTTTTGAAGCACTATATATAGGATTATTCCTATTATTATTGCCAGAATAATTCCAAGGTTCACATTGGAGTTTGGAATACCCAATGATGGTATCTGCACTTCTGCCGGCAAATATCTGGTTCTGGTCTTGTCAGACACATACATTACCGAATTGCCTTGTATAAGCATATCTACCAGATACATTCCAATATAGTTAAACATTATCGATGTAATAACTTCGTTTACATTTAGCAGGGCTTTGAAAAGTCCTGGTATTATTCCCCACAGCATTCCTCCTATAAATCCTGCTATACATGCTACAATCCAGTGAATGCTATCGGGCAAATCCCACATAAAGCCTACATATAGTGCAAAGAACATTCCCATGGTATACTGACCGGATGCTCCTATATTGAATAACCCCATTTTAAATGCAAATCCAACGGACAAACCGGTCATCAGTATTGGTGTGGCAAAATAGAAAACATCACCAATACGCCTAAAACCTCCTAATACAATAAGCCTGAAACCTGTTAAAGCATTAGCTGGTGCTGCAACCAGCATTACTATAAATCCAAATATTAACCCCAGAAATATAGCCAAAAGCGCTGATAAAAACGAGGAAAATACACTGTTATCTGTAATATCCTTTAAATTAAATTTGGTTTTATTTAATAAACTATTCCTCTCCTGCATCGTTAATCTCCTTTACAACATCCCGTTTTGCGCCGGACATGTAAAGTCCAAGCTCTTCCATAGTTGTTGTTTTAGGGTTAAGCTCCCCTACAATCTCTCCCTCATATATAACCAGAATGCGGTCACTTATGTCCATGACTTCATCCAGTTCCAGTGATACCAGAAGTACTGCCTTTCCTGCATCCCGTCTTTCAACAAGCTGTTTGTGCACATATTCTATAGCGCCTATATCAAGCCCTCTTGTAGGCTGCACAGCAATCAAAAGGTCATGGTCCTTGTCAATCTCCCTGGCAATAATAGCTTTCTGCTGGTTACCTCCAGACATGCTCCTTACTATTGTCACAGGTCCCTGACCAGACCTTATATCAAATTTCTCAATAAGCTTTTCTGCATATTTTCTGACTGAATCAAACTTAATAAATCCCCTGTTTTGAAACTCTGGCTGCCAGTACCTTTGAAGTACCAGATTTTCCTCTAATTTATAATCCAGAACCAGACCATGTTTATGCCTATCCTCTGGTATATGGCTCATTCCTCTGATGGAGCGCTCCCTAATAGAGGCTCTGGTTATATCGTGGCCATTGAGCATAATTTTACCTGAAGTAGGTTTTTCCAACCCTGTAATGGCATTTACAATCTCCGTCTGGCCATTTCCATCAATGCCTGCTATACAAACTATCTCTCCAGCCCTGACATCAAAGGATACATTCTTTACTACATTCTTCCCGTGAATTTTTGAAACTACGTTTAGATTTCTAACTGAAAGAACAACCTTCCCTGGTTTCTTCTCCTTCTTATTTACGCTAAAGCTTATGTCCCGGCCTACCATCATCCTTGAAAGCTCTTCCTTGGTAGTATCCTTTACATTTACAGTACCTATTAATTTTCCCTTCCTAAGTACTGTACATCTGTCGGCAACTTCCATTATTTCGTTGAGCTTATGCGTAATGAATAGTATGGATTTTCCTTCCCTGGCAAATCCTTTCATGATTTGAAGAAGCTCTCTAATCTCCTGAGGCGTCAGAACTGCTGTAGGCTCATCAAATATAAGTATTTCGTTGTCTCTGTATAACATCTTCAGAATTTCAACTCTCTGCTGCATTCCTACAGTTATGTCCTCAATATAGGCATCAGGATCAACCCTAAGTCCATATTTTTCACTTAACTCCATAACCTTTTTTCTGGCTTCGTTTTTCTGAATAAATCCCATTTTGCTAGGCTCAACGCCAAGAATGATGTTTTCAAGTACAGTAAAAATCTCTACCAGCTTAAAATGCTGATGAACCATCCCGATACCCAAAGCATTGGCATCATTTGGATTGTTGATTTTCACCACTTGACCGTTCTTTCTTATCTCCCCGCTGTCAGGTTGATAAAGTCCAAACAGCACACTCATAAGAGTAGATTTTCCTGCACCGTTTTCTCCTAATAATGCATGAATCTCTCCTCTTTTCAATTTAAGGGTAATATTGTCATTAGCAACAACACCCGGAAATTTTTTGGTTATATTAAGCATTTCAATAATATAGTCTCCCATATCAACCACTTTCACCATTTATTTTTTAGTTTATTATACCTAATTTTAAATATTTATATTAAAATGGAGTGGCTTAATTGCCCTCCATTTTAATATAATACTTGCTAAAAATCTAAAACAGGATTCTCAATTATCTAGTAATAACCTTAACCTTCACAAGGTTTAATCCATTTGTAAGCTCTTCAGCTGTAGCATAGCCTGATGGGTCTTTTACTTCTATTGTACGGATTGGTTTTACAGTGCCATCAACAAGCTTAGCAAATACTTCGTCGTATTGCTCTCTTGTAAAGGATTCAAATCTGTCAAATGCATCTGCATTTTCATCGCCAATTACTGTTGTTGGAAGTCCTACACCGCCATTAGCAGCATTGAAATATGTTGTCTTTCCAGCGTATTTATCCCAGCTGTTGGTCTTGTATATGGACTCAAGAACTTGTATTACTGAAGCTGCAAGGCCCTTTGTAGCTGATGTAATAACAGTTTCGCTATCATATCTTTGGTCAACGTCAACACCTATAACCTTTGCTCCTGCTTCACTGGCAGCTGACATTACTGATTTTCCAACAGAACCACCACATGCAAATATTACTTCTGTACCTTCCTGATACATTGTTCTTGCAGTTGCTTTGTTTGTATCGTTTTCTTCAAAGTTTCCGGTATAGTGATAAATTACCTGTACTGATCCATCTGGAAGACCAAGTTCTCTGGCAGCATCTTCAGCTCCTTGTAGGTATCCATAACCAAAAGCTTGTACAGCTGGTACTGCCATACCACCCATAAATCCAAGTTTTCTCATTCCATCCATAACTGCTGCATATCCTGCCAAATATCCTGATTGCTCCTCAGCATACATGATACTTGCAACATTATCCTTTATTGTAGTATCTGTATAGTCTGGATTATGTGGAGCGCCATCTAGAAGTATGAACTTAACATCTGGATATTTATTTTGGGCTTCATATATTGGTACTTCAAATAGGTATCCAGGAGTAACAATTACTTTTGCACCACCTTGAACAGCAAGGTCTATAGCTGCCAAATAACCGGCATCTGAAGCTTCTTCAGGTTTGATGTAAGTATGTGAAATACCTTCCTTTTTTGCAAATTCTACTACACCTTCCCATGAACCCTGGTTAAAGGATTTGTCATCGATGTTACCCTTGTCTGTAATCAGGGCAATTTCATAGCCTTCAGATGATTGCTTGTTTCCGCCACATCCTGTCAAAGTTGCAATCATTAGCACCATTACTAAGGAAATTGCTAATATTTTTTTCATTTTAACTCCCCCTTCTCATCTTGTTTAATAAACATTTATATATATAATTTATTCTGAATAAATTATATATATGAAAATATAAGCTAATACTATGTACAAACAAGTTTAGCAGTTATATTATATAATACTTTTTTGTTATTTTCAATGAATAAAGTATGTATTAAAGCACAAAATACCGCTCCCAATTTAATCAGGAGCGGAATCATATTAGCATATATTAGATTTTCCAGCCAGATATCCTGCTTTAGTCAATACTTCAACAGCCTTTGAAAGAGAGTTTCCATTCACCATTACTACCGGACCTGTACATCCCATTCCGCTTTCAGCATATATGCCTTCTTTCCATAAAGCCCTGACGGCATCCTCAAGGTCCATAATATCTACACCTGCAATTCCTTCTGTAACAACTTCCTTTGGTGGTGCTTCAACATTTTCACTGCTCTCTGATTTCTTTTCAGCCTTTGTCAATCCTTCCAGCACTTCCTTTAATCCTGCCTTGTTAGCCTTTTCAAATTCAGATTTTGCAATGTCTTTAATATTTCCTTTTACTATGCTAGCACCGTAGCTTATGGCATTTGCAATTACAGGTGCACCTGAAGCTCTGGATATAATTAATATAAGCCGTTCATATCCTTCGCCTATTCCAGGTCCATATCCATATCCTAGGGATTCATAGCTTCCACCAGTTGTATATGAGGAAAATACCTTCATGAGAATATTCCCTGTCAAAGTATCAGTAACCATTACATCAGGCACTCCGGCAAGCAGGTCATTTCCTCTCATTACGCTTCCACCATCAGCCCTTATGGATTCTGTCAGGTTGATGTTGTAGCCTCTTTCTATTAATTCATAAAAGGCTCTTTCAACCTGTCTTGCTCCATCTACATTTAATATTCCAACTGTAGGGTTTTCAATTCCCAGTGCTTTAGCGGTAATAATGCCGTATATGCCGTTCTTTACCATTGCTTCCACCCTATGAGGTGATGAAGTGCCAGTTGTAGTTGCTATAATCATTTCCTTGCCTTTCCCTGGAGTTATAACTCTTCCTACTGTTGAAACTCCTATTGGAAAGCTGTAGTGCATTGTTACGCATGCATCTATTTCACCGCTATCTAGCATCTCCTCCATCTTCTTATAGCCTTCTTCTTCATTTTCCACAACTACCTGGGTTAACCTGGAGTCGGATTTTGGCCCAATTAATACTACTTCTATTGAAGAATCCCTGCTCTGTGCCATTTCTGCACCTTCAATTACGTTTTTTACTCCGTGTTCGCTTCCTAAAGTGGTAATGCCTACTCTTACTTTTTTGCCAAATTGACCAGTTTCAATAGCATCAGCTATATCGTTAAACACATTACCTATCAGTTTTCTTATATCTTTTTCTGCCATTTTATCACCTCTAATCCTGAAGTAGATGAGAAGCAAAATCTCTCATAGCTTCAGCAACAAGCCTTCTTATTTCTTCTTCTGATACGCCCTTTTCTTCCTCAACTTTTCCTGGATTCTTTTCAATAATTATTGATACTCCATCAAACAGATTGGTCATTCTGCCTAAGAATAGACTACCCTTTCCTATTATCATAGCCCTTTGTATTTTACCCTCAAGTATATCCTCTCTTGCAAATCCTAGATATGGAACTCCTGATGGTATATGGCCTTGAGTTGGTGCCCATCCGGTCATACCATGCTTCTTTATAAAGTCATTTATTTCAGCTCTTTCAATATCCTTTCTTGTTACTCCCAATGCTCCTATCATCTTGAAGTTAGCCATTGGAACATCTCCAGCTCCTGCTGGTTTTGTTATTTCAGGATTTTGCATTTCTGCTGAATACTTATCTATGTCAGTTATCTTTAATCCAGCCTTGTTCAATGGAACAGTTACCAGAGAAGTCATAACAGCCTGTGGTGATGAGCCTGTTCCTACTGTATGTCTTCCAATCAGGTCTGTTCTTAATATTGGATTTACTCCGTCATTTTCACCCAATAATACTGCAAAACCTCCTATTACGTCTTCCAATATTGGCATATTCTTTTCTACATGGCTTTTGCCATTCATGCCAAGCTTTGCTGTTGAACCACCTGCAAGTACTACTACATTTTTAGCAGCCTTGGATTCTATTAAGGACGCAGCTATTATCAATGCATGGGTTGGTGCTGCACAGAATCCTCTAGTATCTGAACCGGTGGCATTTTTGAATCCTACTATTTCAGCTATGGATTTTGCAAAGTTTCCTCCGCCTCTTTGATTCATATCTCCGCATGCTTCTTCTGAACACTCAATTACATATTCTATATCATCCGGATTTATATTGTTCTTTGCTATAAGGTTCAAACCTGCTAATACTCCTGAAGCCTTCACGACAAGGTTTTCAAATAGAACATGGGCATTCAGGTTTTGATCCACATCATGAGCTCTCTTTACGCATCCTACAGTTTTCCCATCCAATACTATAGGCTCTGCTCCCTGCTCTTCAATCAGCTTTTCGATAACATTCAAATCTTCTCCGGATTTCAATCTGGCAATCAGATCTTCCCTCATTAATGGATGAGCTTCTAATTTTGCCTTTACTTCCTTTGTAAATTCATCAGTAAGTTTTACTAAATCAAAAGTATCTACAATCTTCATAAGGCCTATGAATTCATCTTCTGGCATTATTTCCCCATATTTTCCGTTTCTGTCTGCTCCCTCTAAAAGGTTTTCATACCAGGGCTGTGGATGATTATTAAGCTCTTCAGGCTTGAAATTCCCAATGTATACCTGATTTGGCAGATAGCCTACTGCCTCTTCATAGCTACGTAAATGGTTTGGTAACTTTTTTAGGTATTCTGAATTAGGGTTTATTACTCTCTCTGTAGTTTGTGTTGTTCCGTTATTTAGTACCATATCCCTAGCATGTACTAAAATATAGCTAGTTCCTTTTACAACTGCATAATTCATACAGCCACCTCCAGCATTATAGTAATTAGGGTTGATTTCTAAAAATGGGTGATGAAAATCACCCATTTTTAGAAATATTAATCTTCAAATACAGTTTGGTCTTCTACTTCTGTCTGTAAAGCTCTTAATGCCTTTTCAACTAACTTCCTTCTCAAAGCCTTTTCATCCTCTGGACTTAAGGCTGGGTTTCCTAGTGGGTGAGGTATAGCTACTGCTGGTACAATTCTATTTGCTCCAACTGTCAGTGAAATTGGTACTACTGTACATATATGAACTACAGGCAATCCTGCACGTTCAATTTCTTTTACCATCGTTGCACCGCAACGTGTACAGGTACCTCAGGTGGAAGTTAGTATAACTGCGTCAACTCCGGCTTCCTTTAGTTCTTTTCCTATTTTTTCTGCAAAGGCTTTTGCACTCTTAACAGCAGTTCCATTTCCTACTGTTGCATAATAGTATCTGTGAAGCTTGCCTATCTTTCCTTCTCTTTCCATTTCTCTTAGAACATCTACTGGCAGTACCCTGTCTGGATCCTCGTTTGCATATACTGGGTCATATCCACCATGAGCTGTTTGATGGTCTTCACTTGTCAGGTTGTTAAATCCTTCTATATCATATTTACCGTATTTAGAAGCTGAAGATGATTCGATATGGTCTGGATTTCCCTTTGGTACAATACCACCAGATGTTACTAAGGCAATTGTAGCCTTTGTAATATCCTTTACTGCTGGATTTGGTTTAACCCTGTCAAAGTCAGGCATTGGATATTCAGTTACGAATTCCTCGCCTTTAAGTTTCTTAATGAGCATTTCAACAGCTCTTTCAGATCCCCTCTTGTCTGTGAAGAAGTTCTTTCTTATGCCTCTAGCAATATAGTTTTCTTCTTCTGGGGAACCTATTTCTTCACCTCTAGCCAATTTCAGTGCTAATGGCACCATCTTAGAAACTGCGTCTCTCATTCCAGCAGCACTGTTCTTTGTAGCTACTATATATATGCTCTTCTTAAACATGTCAACTCCGGGGTTTTCCTCATACATAGCTGTTAATGCTGGAATTCCAAGCTCTTTCTGAACAGCATCTGTAATTGTACCGCATGCTACACCATACCTACCTGCGTTAAATGCTGGTCCTGCTATGAATAAATCTGGATTGTATTTCTTAACCATTTCCAGTATTTCAGCTTTGGCTTCTTCTATATTTTCATTGAAGTAGCTGTCACCGCAAATAATAGTTGCTACTATTTCAGCTTCTCCTTTAAAACCTGCATTTAGGGCCATTCCTGGTCCAACAACTTCTTCTCTTACTTCTGGTCTGTAATCAGCCTTTTCTTCTCCGCCAATTCCGGCAAAGAACTGGTTTATATAATGGACAACTCTATATTTCCCCATTATTTTCCCCCCTCTCTGTATTTTGTTTTAGGGAATTAGTCATTAAATTTACAATACTGTTCTCTTATTGATTTAACTTCCTTGATTATTTCATCAACGTCAAGTACCATTTCCATCATGCCTATTTGCTCTTCATATACATTTGGATCTACTGATTCCTTAAATTCTGGTTCTACTGCGTGATAAACTCTAAGTCCTAACTGGACTCCTGCCAATGGACCTGCAAAAGTTGGGTCTCCTGCTGTTACAGTTTCAGCTGCCAAGCCTGCAGCTTCTGCTTCAGCACCACCTATTAACACTATCATGTTTTCAGCACCATATTTTTCTGTTAACTCCTTAACCCTCTTCTGGTTCTCCAGGTCCATTGCTCCTGCAGCAGTTCAGACGAAGCATTCAGTGGATGAAAATACTACTTCTGCATCAGTAGTCTTAACACATTCTTCAATGGCTGGTCCTGGTATTCCATCTCTGTCGCCAATGATTATTACTTTTTTGCTTGAATCGAATAATGACATTCTAACACTCCTTTCTCAGTGTTTTAACATTAGAATCCTTTAGCAGACATCTTGTTAAATCCCATTTCGTTTGTAGCACCTGTTATAGCCTGAATTTCAACCATTATGCTGCCATCTTCTCTTAAGCTGCCAGAAAATCCTCCAGCTATAATGTCTACATTTTCTATATGGCCTATTACCTTATCCATTGGTGGCAATACTATAACTTCATTTGCGTTTCCACCAGTTACTGTAGCATTTGCTAGTTTATCTGCATCAGCCAGTGATTGGCTTGAGCCGTCTCTACCTGCATATTCATCAGTAATGATTACAGTCTTGATTCCCTTTAGCTCAATTTTCTTACAGTTCATTATTAAGTCTGTATCTGGATTTCCAAATCCTTCCTGGGATATTATTACTCCATCTAATCCAAGGTATTCTGCCAATTTAGCAGTCCAGTTTGATGACCTTTCCTTATCTGCCAGATATACATTTTCATTTGTGATAATAACTCCTACAAAATTCAGTTCCTTTCCATGCTTTTTATACAGGTCCTCAATTACTGGATTGTTCAAGTGATGATAAGTTGTATTCTTATCACATGCGGATACGCAGTTTCCGCTTATTATAGCTCCATCCATTATTTCTGTTGGATATAATATTGTTGGAACTATCTGTTTTGCGTCTACTCCATATACATAGGTATCATGAAGCAATCCTTGAGACTGAAGCATTAAAACATATGCTACCTTTGGCAAATCTGGATATTGCGTTAATTGTTCTAATAATGGCAATGTTTCAAATACCTCAACCTTGTCTGGAGTTACTTCCTTAGCAGCCTTTCCTAAATAGCTGGCTGCCTTTAATCCAGCAAGCCTTACTGCTCTTTCATGGTCATGCTGTTTTAAACCATCAATTGGTTCACATATCAATACTATATTGTTTAATTTTGAGAATGGAGTATAATCTGCTCCAGGTCCTGTCATATCGATGATACCTTCTTGGAATCCTACAATCTTACCAGTGGTAACAACTGCACATCCCTTTAGCGCATTTGTTCTTCCACTTCCAACGGTATCAACCTTTGATATTACTCCTGGAAATACTCCTCCTGGCCCTTCAACTTTAACCCTTGGTTCAATTACATCCTTTACAGGTGTAATTCTAATGCTTTCTCCAGGTCTTGCAATTTCTACGTCTACACTTTTTAGGTGCTCATCTTCCTTTATTAAGGAAATTAACTCCTCTTTATTTACATAGAGGACTCCATTTTCAACTTTGGTCTCACTGCCAAACTTAACGTCATTAATATATACGTGACCTAATTCAAGACGCATAAGTTCACCTCCCCTTATTATTAAACATGTCTATATTTTAATTCCAATGGAATTGGAATTAAAACCTTAAATATACTTTTTAACCATTTCTTCTACTGCTTCTGCTGTTGCCTGTGATTCTGACAATCTTTCTACTTCCTGGCCATCCTTGTATATGATTATGGCTGGTAAACCTAATACCTTTTGCTTAATGGCTAATCTTCTTGCCTTTGTTATGTCCAATGATGCAAATTTCACTTTATCTCCATATTTTTCAGCCAGTGCATGCACATGTGGCATCAATGCCTTACAAGGTTCACATGTTGGTCCCCAGTAATCTACCAATACTGGCCCTTCTGCCTTTAATACTTCTTCTTCAAAATTATCCTTGTTTAATTCAATCATACTAATCCCTCCTATATTATTCACTAAAGTTTTCTTCAATATACTTTTCAGCCTGAGTGGCTGCAATAGCTCCATCAGCAGTAGCTGTTACTACCTGTCTTAATGATTTTGCTCTGCAATCTCCTGCTGCAAATACTCCAGGTATATTTGTCCTCATGTCCTGGTCTGTAACAATATAACCATTTTCCATATTAATTATACCTTCAAACAGCTTTGTATTTGGTTGGAATCCAACAAATACAAATATACCAAATGTTCCATCTTCTTCATCAGCAACTATTTCTGTCACTTCACCTGTTTTAACATTCTCAACCAGCATTGATTCAACTATTCCGTCGCCTCTGATTTCCTTAACCACTGTATTCCACATAAAATGCATCTTTTCATTTGCGAAAGCCTTTTCCTGGATTGATTTTGCTGCTCTTAACTGGTCTCTTCTATGGATTAATGTAACCTTTCTTGCAAATTTAGTTAAATACATGGCTTCTTCCACTGCAGCATCTCCGCCACCTACTACGAATACTTCCATGTCTTCAAAGAAAGCTGCATCACATGTAGCACAATATGATACTCCTCTTCCTGTTAATTCTGCTTCACCTGGACATCCAATCTTCCTTGGTTGGGCTCCTGTGGCAATAATTACAGTTTTAGCCTTGTATTCATCCTTTTCTCCCTTTAATATCTTTATTTTCCCTTCCAGTTCCACTTCCTTGATTGTATCCAGTTTCATTTCTGCTCCAAATTCCTTCGCCTGCTCAACCATTCTTTTGATTAGTGAAGGGCCTGTTGCATTTTCAATAGAGCCTGGATAGTTAGCCACTTCGTCAGTTGTTACTATCTGTCCTCCAGCCTTTTCTTTTTCTACTATCAATGTCTTAAGCCTTGATCTGGAAGCATATAGTCCTGCTGCTAATCCTGCTGGACCTTGGCCAATAATTACAACATCATAAATATCTGTCATCTTTGCTCCTCCTTTTCTAATTGTTTGTTATGGCATAAAATCTACATCATTTTAAGCCTTTTATTAGTATTATGTAAGAAATTCATATTATTATTTAATGATTTTCTTTCTCAATTAATATTGTACCCAGGAAATTTATTGATAAAAACAATATAAAAATTAACAAAAAAACAGAGCAGAAGGATTTATATTTGCCTTCTACTCTGTTTTCAACCTGAGAGTTTCTCCCATATGGGATTGCCCCTTCGGCGCTTTCGCTTTTCAGAGTTTAGTCAGAATACGGTCCTTTTGCCTGAGATCATCATCATAAACGGCAAATTTATGACTTACTCCTTCGGCGCCAGATAACTGGTCTCTCCCGCATTCGTCATCCTGCATTATTAAGTTATAATGATAATTAATTAACTTTCCTTATATTAACATTATAATAAATAAATTTATTAAATACAACATAAAAATTTATTTTTCTTATTTATTTTTTTAGCTTATCCAGTACATAAAGAGCGATATTTGATGAATGGTCAGAAACTCTCTCCAAATTGCTTAATAGATCAAGGAATATGACTCCTGAATAAGGATTGCAAGTTTGATTATTCAGTCTATCTATATGGTTATTTCTATAAACCTGCTCCAGATTATCTATTTCCTCTTCTAAGATAATAACATTCCTTGCCATATCAAAATCAGTTTCCTTAAATGCTTCAGATGCCTTTTTAAACACTTCAATTGACTTATTTGCTATATTGTCGAATTCCTCCAAAGCTACATCACTAAAAGGAAGATTGCTTACAATGGCTTCGTTGGCTAATTCTACTATGTTTTCCGAATGGTCTCCAACCCTTTCAATATCATTTACTACATTTATTAATACATTTATTTGAGTATGCTGTTCATCGGTAAGAGGCTCCTTCGACAGCTGTACCAGATATTCAACTATACCTGTTTCCAGCTTATTGATAATCTTCTCCTGTTTAAATACTTCCTGAACCAGATCCTCGTCCTTATTTCTAAATGCCTTACATGCTGCCACTAAATTGTTTTCAGCTATTTGTGCCATTCTGGTAACTTCCTTAATAGCCTGACCTATGGCTATAGATGGAGTTTCCAGTATTCTTGAATCCAAATACTTTAATACTGCCTCTTCTGCTTCCCTTTCCTGGCCGGGTATTACTTTCATGGCTGCTTTAACCAGAAGATTTGCAAATGGCAATTGAATAATCACATTGATTAAATTGAAGAAAGTGTGAGCATTTGCAATCTGCCTTTGCACATCATAAGGAGAAATCCTTGTAACAAGTGCTTCTATTGGAATTCTCAACCCAAACATAAATATTATAGTTCCAATTGCATTAAACATGAAGTGGACAACAGCAGCCCTTCTTGCAGTCTTGTTGGTTCCTATACTTGAGATTAAAGCTGTTGTAGTAGTTCCAATATTATCTCCAAACAGTATGGGGAAGGCAATTTGCATATCCACCAAACCCTGTGAAGCCAATGCCTGAAGTAAACCTATAGAAGCGCTGCTGCTTTGAATTATTGTAGTCAGGCCTATACCAACCAATATTCCTAAAACAGGGTTCCTTAAGCTACTCAATATATTTGAGAAAACGGGGTTGTTTGCCAGAGGCTTCAGACCGCTACCCATCATGTCCATTCCAATAAATAGAACTCCAAAGCCTATAAGCACTTCAGCTGCACTTTTCATCCTTTTTTTTGATGTTACAAGGTAAATTACCACCCCTAAAGCTACTGCCAGCGGAGCTACGTCTGTAAGGTTAAATGCTATAAGTTGTGCAGTAACTGTAGTACCAATATTTGCTCCCATTATAATGCCAACCGCCTGATTCAAGGTCATAAGCCCTGCATTAACAAATCCTACTACCATTACAGTTGTAGCGCTGCTGCTTTGGATAATAGCCGTAACCATAGCACCTACTATTACACCCATAAGCCTGTTATTGGTCAATAGCTCTATTAATCGTTTCAATCTTTCTCCTGCAGACTTTTCAAGGCCTGTCCCCATGATATTCATTCCATAGAGGAAAAGTCCTAAACCGCCCAATACCGGCAATGCTATATCCATCAGTTCCCTCCTAAAAATATATTTATAGCTATACTTTGCAATAGCTATTCCAGATTCGGAAAATTCAACTGCCTTAAAGCCTCATACAGAATTATGTTCACAGAGTTTGAAAGGTTCAATGACCTCTTCAGATTATGTCTCATAGGTATTTTAATTGCCTTATCCCAATTCTTACTCAGTATATCATCTGATAAGCCTCTTGTTTCCTTTCCAAATACTATGAAGCATCCATCTTTATACTCAACTTCAGTATAAAATTTTTTTGCCTTTGTGGTGGCATAATAGAAAACCCCATCAGGGTATTTATCAATTAGTTCTTGGAAATTCTCATAATATCGAACATCTACCAATGGCCAATAATCCAGCCCTGCCCTCTTTAGGTGCTTGTCATCAACAGAAAAGCCCAGTGGCTTTACCAGGTGAAGGACTGAATTGGTCAAAGCACATGTTCTAGCTATATTGCCTGTGTTTTGTGGTATTTCAGGCTCCACTAAAACTATATTTATAGCCATAAATAACTCACCTTCTATTTACAAAACATATTTTTCTATTGCTTTTGCAACGCCATCTTCATCGTTGGTGTCAGTTACAATATGGGCATTTTTCTTAATTATTTCATCTCCATTTCCCATGGCAATTGCCAATCCGGCCACTTTAAGCATTGATATATCATTTTCATTATCTCCAATGGCAACAGTCTCACTTGTGTCTATACCAAGCATTTGGGCAAGAAACTTAAGTGCATTGCCTTTGGATATTCCTTCACTCATTATCTCTAAATTGTTATACCATGATTTGCATACACTTATACCTCTGATTTTTTCCAATTTTTGTCTTAGATTTTCCAGTTTTAATACATCATCTTCAATAAACACCAACTTATGAAATTCAGAAGTGTTATTTAGCACTTCAACAGGATTATTAAATCCAATAATCCTAATCCCTTGATCTTTAAAGTTTTCCTCATAATAGCCATGATATTTCTTAAACTTGTCCTCACTCTTTCTGAAGTAGAAAGTAGATAAATCATAAAAATGATAGTATACATTGCTGTCTTCTGCCATTTCAACAATACTTCTAAGAATATTATTGTCTATATACCTTTCAAATATTATATCCTTTCCATCGGCACTTGTAATAACAGCTCCATTACAAGCTATAATGGGACTATTCAAACCAGTCAGACGCGCATAGTGTACAGCTGACCTGTGTATTCTTCCAGTGGATAGTACAATATTTACGCCTTTCTCTATAGCCTTGCATAAAACCATTCTGTTTCTTTCAGATATATTGCTGTGGCTATTCAACAACGTCCCATCCATATCTATTGCTATCAGTCTGTATTTCATGACTTTCCTCCTAATTAACCGCAAAATTTAATATAACATAAAAAATAAATAAGTCAATAATGTAAGTTGTTTTTTAATCAGAAACTATTTATTGAAAAACAGTTTTTCTTTCCAGTTCCAATAGCCTGGCTTTTAATTCAATACCTCCTCCAAAGCCTACCAGGCTTCCATTGGATCCAATTACCCTATGGCATGGCACAACAATAAGGACGGGATTTTTATTCAAAGCCCCTCCTACTGCTCTACATGCCTTTGGATTTCCAATATTAAAGGCAATTTCCTTATATGTCCGGGTTTCTCCATAGGGAATATTCAGCAGCTCCTTCCATACCTTCAGCTGAAAATCTGTTCCTCTCAAATCCAGTGGAAGTGTAAATACCTTTCTTTTGCCATTCAAATACTCTATTATTTCCTTATGATAATCATATTCATCCATGTTTACTTTCTCAGCATGTCCATATTTTTCCCTTAACAAATTCATGTCCTCTGCATCTTTAACGCCTAAATATACTATACCCTTTTCTGAGAAGGCAATGGTCATTTTTCCTATTGGCGTCATAAAATCATAATATTTTATATCCAACAATTATTCCCCCTTTGCCAGCCTCCACTGTTCTACTGCCATTTTCCGTATGTTTGGATTAGAATATGAATTATGGCTAGTGACAACTGCATTAAACCACTTTACAGCATTATCTGCATCTCCTAATCGCCTATAAAGCTCGCCTATCAAGTAACCTAACTTTATTTCATCCATGCTGGTATTACTCAGATCTTCCTTATAATAGCCTTCTTCATAGAAATCCTTTGCTATTTTCAGAAATCTCTTTTCCTGATCTACGTCCCCTTTCAATCTGCAAAGCCAGGCTATATTTAGAGCAACAGTACCTAAATATAATCTGCTTTCCTCCAATATCTGCCCCTCATATAGGGCAAGCTTGCAGGTTTCTATGGCTTCGTCTGTTGAGCGAACATTTCCATAGCTTCTCTTTTTCCATTGGGAAGATATCTTCCTCTTTATCTCCTCTTTCCCCTGATCTGAAATCGCATTATATTTATCTTCATAAGCTGCATATCCGCAATTTGGGCAAACAAATACCCTATATTTAATTGGATTCTCTCCCTGATAGTAAGGGAGAAAATCTTCATCCTGCTTAATGAGGCGTAAGGCTCTTGTTCTAACTTTCTTTGTTGAATAATCTGTACTACATACCGGACATTTTACATTTTTATCATATAGTTCATCCATCATTTGCAATTCCATTACTCCCTTTCCTTATAATTATTGAAGCTTTCCTACTCTGTAAATATAATTCCTCTCCCTATAATAATCATTGCTAATAAGCTCCTTATCAATAATTATTCCATTTTTGATTATATACCTGTACGTTTTAACCCTATATCCATTTCTGCCTTCCTGAACCATTACCTTTACGCCTGGATTCAGTTTCTCATCAACTATTATTTCCTCCTTTGCTTTTATAACTTCAGTAATTTCCGATTTTATTCTTACAGTATAGTCCCTTTCACTGACATCTCCATATATATAAACATAAATCCTGTTATTCTTTATTTCTGTGTTTATATATATAGGGTAGTCAAAATCATTTCTGAATTTCAGGTCCATCAGATTTTCAGCCACTGCAGCATCATGACCAAGGTTAACATAGGCAGGCGGAATTGAATGAGGAGACCTTTCCAGTATGGTTACTCCAGCCAGCAATAATGCATTGTACAGGGTAGTAGAAGTCTGGCAAACACCTCCACCTATGCCTGAGGTGTATTTTCCTCCAATTATTACATTTGCTTCCTTATATCCATATTCCCTTCTTACTGGACCTACAGTTTCATTAAAGGATACAGATTCTCCCGGCAACAGCATTTTGCCTTTAATTGCGTTAGCAGAAAGCCTTATATTTTCAATTCTGTTTTTAGTGCTGCCTTTAAAAGAAGTTGAAAACTCACCTATAACTCCATTTATCCTGGAGAGCAAATCCTTTGATATTTTGGGAATTGTGCTTTTAACAGGAATCTCAATTGTATCAATATTATTTATACCATCTTCTTTTATATTTTTAGCAATTCTGTTTATCAGCTCTTCCTTGTCCACACTTTTGCCCACTACTTCATCTTCAATATGGATTTGCCCATTATTAAAATGAAATTTGGCATCTCTAGCCTCAACATATATATCATCGGATATATATTCGACAATCTTTAGAATTTTGTCTTTATTTATCGATAACTGTAAATCTACCTCCTTACCATTTAACTTAACTTCCATTATCTCTAAAAGCCTATTTATAATACTGCCTTTTCTTCCAATACCGTAAGCTCTGCTTACTGCATCCTCATATAAGAATTCAACCCCCAAATCCTCAAGTGAATAAGAGTATTCCTTACCGTTATATATCAGCTTTATATTTCTCTTCCTGATTTTTTCCCTTTTATCCTTTAATAATTTAATAGCCTCTTTGGTTGTCATATTTGAAACATCAAATTCATCTATTTTTACTCCATCATATATTATATCAGAGTTCAAAACTTTAAATAAACAATAGAATCCCACAAGCAAAGCAATACACATTATTGTTAAAGCTATTTTAAATATATTGTCCTTTCCAATTACCCCATTTATTTAGCCCCCACCTAAAACTATTTTACTATAATACTATTCCTCACAAAAAGCTTCTAGTACAAATCAAGTATTCTATGTATTTAAGGTGCGGGTACATATATAAAAATAAATTTACTTATCCTTAGTAATCTCCTTATAATAAAGACAATATTCCGTCAAAGGACATTCATTGCACAATGGCTTTCTGGCTTTACAGATTCTTCTGCCATGAAATATCAAAAGATGATGAGCCTTGCTCCACATGTTCTCTTCTATACTCTCCATTAACTGTTCTTCAGTATCCGTTACATTGTCACTGCTGGCTATCCCTATTCTATTGGATACCCTGAATACATGGGTATCCACTGCAATGGCAGCTTTGCCAAAAGCATTGCTTATGACAACATTGGCAGTTTTTCTGCCTACTCCAGGAAGTTTCATAAGCTCCTCAATAGTATCTGGGACTTTGCTATTATATTTCTCCACAAGCATTCTACATGTTGCCAGGATATTCCTGCTCTTATTTCTGTAGAATCCAATGCTCTTAATTTTCTCTCCCAGTTCATCCTCAGACAGTTTCAAAAAATCCTCAGGAGTTTTATACTCCTTAAACAGCTTTTCTGTAACCTTATTTACCTGAACATCAGTTGTCTGAGCAGATAGAATTGTAGCAATAAGCAGCTCAAAGGAGTTCGAAAAAATAAGCTCTGCTTTCGCATCCGGATATGTCCTTAGAAGTATATCAATAACTTCTTTTGTTTCCTTTCTGCTTAACCTTTTTTTCATATCATCACCTACAGTATTTCCATATTGTAATCCAGTATTTCAACCCTGTTGTCTCCATCGATAAAATTGATTACTTTGGATATTACCTCATTGGCATGGGCTGAGTCATTTGTAACAAAGGCAAATCCAATAATAGAGGTTTTCCAGCTGTCATTTAGCCCAACTTCTGCAATTGATACATTAAACCTTGATTGTATTTTTCCTATTATACTCTTTATTATGTGCCTTTTATCCTTTAATGAATTGGATTCAAAAATCATAAGCTTTACTTCACAAGTACCTATTACCATAAAGCTCACCTCAATTTATGCAAATACATTCGTCACAGTTCTACTTTATTCATTATAGCAAAAGGAAATGTTTCTTAAAACAAAAAAAGCCCCCTTGAGCAAACATATTTTTTATACCTGTTTACCCAAGGGGCGCATATGGTTTTAAGGCCTATTTTATCTATTTAACATACCTGGTTGTTTGTCCATTTGCATCATAATAAGTCAGCTCATCTGGCAATTCTTCCATACCTGCTATTCTTCCCTCAATGTTTACTATGGTATCCTGACTGAGCTTAATATATATTTCCTTACCTTCGTTAAAGTATTGTATTAATCTTGCTTGAGCATTGCTATTGTTGTTCAGATAGTATATGTCATAGGCCTCATCTCCTACAATAACTGCATTAACTGGCAAATCTTCCATTGGAAGTGCATCCTCGTATGGTACAATTGTTACTCTTCCTCTTGCTGTAGCGCTAATATCTTTTCCTTCCAGGGATATGAAGCTAATGTCTATTCTGAGGTTTTCTACAATAAGTCCTTCTGGCACTGTCCATGTTCCTCTATAAAATCCTGGAGTCTCTTCTACCATTTCAATTCCTTTGTTTGCATTGTCAGTGCCATAAGGCAATCTCAGTTTAAAGTATGCTTCTCCACCTTCAGGACCATTAAAGCTTACCTCTAATACTTCTCCTGCTTTAAGCACCATATCCTCATAAGGCTCTATGTTTGTCAGCTCAATACCTCTTTCTGGTACTACTGTTAACCTTCCTGGAGCCACATATATATCTGTATTACCAGCAAAATCTGTATATTCAATTTCAATCAATCCGTTGGTAATCTCAAAATTCTCTGGTATAACCAAAGTTCCCTCATATAATCCCCCAGACTCTTCCATATCTATCCATGTACCTGAATTTCCGGAAGGCATAACATCTGCCACTATTCTGAAACGACCAGCACCATCAGGTTCGGCATTGAATCTGACTGTTAGTATCTCTCCCGGAGTCAGCGTAATATCCTCATGTGGCTCTATATTCTGAATACCGCCTGAGCCCAATCTAACTACTACTGTTCTTGTCTCTTCAGTTATATTGCCTGCCAAATCCACTGCCTTTATTTTTATTACATTAATTCCTTCATCTACTAAAATCCTCTCATAGAAATCTCCATTTTCATTTACGTCTACTTCCATATCGTTTATAAGCAGCTTATCCAGATGTTTATCGTATACATTTCCTGCAACATGAACTACTTCAACATTTATTTTCTCGTCGTCCAATGGTCTAATTACGTTGAGTTGAGGAACCACCTGGTCCTTTATGACCTTTATTGGATTGGATGGCTCACCTTCTATTCCATTTAGCTCCAAGGATGCCATTATTGTGGTTTCCTCTGTCTCCAGAGCAACTTCCATTGAGAAGGTTCTGTCAGTGGTTTCTACCTCGTGTTTTTCTCCATTTACATATACATAAACTATACCATCTGCATCTACAGTGCCTTCAATTAATATAGAATCCTGATTTGTATAGTTAATATCTCCCAGGTTTAATATTTCTGGAGAATCTGCACTGCTTTCCACTATTGCCCTTATCATGAATCCTCCACGCAAACCTGTTTCAGAAAGCGAAGCAAAATATCCGTCCGAATGTACATAGGACCTTTCTGGATATTCACTTGTTTCATCTATTGCAATACCAGGAGAATTATCTCCTATATCCGTCTGGATTGTTGCAATTAGGAAATCCCTATCAGTTGCAAATTCATACTCAGACAAATCAATTAAGTTCCACTGACCTCTTGTAACATTTACTACTTTTGGCTCTCCTATTAATACAGCTCTTCCCATGTCATCAATGTCAAAAATACCTATAGCTATTTCATTGCCTCCTGGCCTTGGGAAGGATTCATCCCAGAAGTATATGTTTGCTCCTTTTACCTTTCCATATTCAGAAGGAGTAAATCTGACTGCTGCTCCGCTGTTTGCTTCTCCCAATACAATGGCATTACCAGGAATGCCGTTATCGTAGCTCATTTCCTTGTCGTATCCAACATATCTTCTCAATCCTATTTCAACTTCATTGTCCTGGTTTCCTACTACAGTTACTTCCATTTCCAATGGCTCAAATCCATCAGCCATTACCTTTAGAACATGCTTTCCTTCAAGCATATTTTCGATGGTGAAGTATCCATTTTCGTCAGCAGTAACCGCCTCTATATTTGGGTCATCTATTACCCTTATAACAGCATTTGCTGCAGGGTTTCCATAATACCTGTCCTTTACCTGGCCTAATATTCTTCCTTCAGGTATTTTATCCAGGAATATTATTTCTTCTACTGTTCCATTTTCCTCCAGTGAAACTTCTACTTCCTTTGGATAATATCCGTAGGCTTCTGCCAACAGTGTCCAGCTTTCTCCTTCTCTGTTTGCAGCATGCCTTATTGTGAATTCTCCATTGGCTGGGTTTGTCCTTACGCTATATCCTGTTTCCAGTACTGTAACTGTTACAGTCCTATCTGCTAGTGGAATGCCTGTTGTTCCTTTATTAGAACCATCTATATTAGCCTTATTAACTATATCTTCAATACTATCTACCCTATGCTCTGCTTTTACAGGGCTAAAGTCTGGAGAACTCTCTTTAATTATTGAGGCCTTTGCTGACAAATCCTCTGACCTTGCATTTACTACTCCTAAAACTGATACATTGTCTATATACCATCCATCAAAGTTTGAGTAGGTATCTGAGAAGAAGAAAAATCTTATTTTTATGGTTTTCCCTCTGAATTCATTTAAGTTTATCTGCATGTTTTGCCACTGACGAATATACCCGGTAATTTGCTCAGAAACATTTATCCAGGTAGCACCATTATCTTCAGATACCTGTACCAGACCATAATCATATATCCTACCGCTAGAGCTTAACTCCGCATCTATCCAATGATCAAATACCAAGAACACATCGTTATCTTCTGGAATTACTATATCTGGGCTTTCTATATATCCTCTATGGTCTCCCGAATATTTTCCTGACAAATTGGTAGCCCATACCTTAGTTCCTGTTAGTGCTGCATTTGGTCCTGAAGTTGGAACTCCCCATTCCCAGTTGTTACTGCCTGAACCTGCAGTTCCTGTAACAAAACCTCCATTATTCTCCTCGAAATTTGTATAGAATATGGTTGTAATATTAAATGTATTTGCTGATACTTCATTGGAAGGTTCACTTTCATTGCCTGCAAAATCTATGGCTGTTACCACATAGTAATATGTTCTTCCACCTTCTATTTCAGTATCCATGAACATATTGTTTCTGGTTCGCCCTATTTCTTCGTAGTTGCTTCCACTTACTTCTGAACGGTATATTATATACTCATCCAAATCTCCTGCCAATGATTGATTCCATGTTAGTTTTACTCCCGTAATGCCCGTTTCTGCAGTAAGTCCTGTGATTCTTGCTGGTGGCTCATTATCTGTGCCTACCAATCTGAAATTATCAATATACCAGCCATCTCTTTGACCGCTTCCGTCCGTTACAAGATAAAATGCTACAAATACAGGATTTTCTGAACCTATATAGTCATTTAAATTCAGCACTACTTCATGCCATACAGCTCCACCTTCACCTGTAATTTCCGGAATAAGCTGTACCCAGTCCTCACCATAGTTATCTGATACATAGACATATCCTTTATCAAATCTGTCTTCTAATCTGTACCATTGATGATACCTTACAGTTACAGACTCAAGGCTTTCATCCCTTAAATCCATTGGTGGTGTAATCAGATAGCTATTGGACCTGTTGGAATAAGGTCCGTTTAAGTTTGTGCCTACTAATCTGTATCCATTATATGGTATTGGTCCTACTCCTACGCCAGGTACACCCCACTGCCAATCTCCTGTAAGCTGCCAGCCTACAGGTTGAGTTTCAAAATCCATTTCATATTCATCAGGTTTAATTCCAAACAGTATATCTATTTCATATTCATCGGTAACTACAGTATTCCCTCCAAAGTCCTCAACCTTAATCTTGTAGAATGTCTTTGATTCTCCTAATTTGTCACTGGTTATTGTTCCCTTGTACGTTCCATCTTTATAATCTCCAGATATCCTTTCCATTGGTATGGATTCCCAATCCAGATTATCATCAGTTTTTATAAGCAGTTCTGCACTGATTATAGAGACATTGTCGGCAATATTGGCTATAATGTCTACATCGGAGTTTGGATATGCCTCATGTAGTTCCTGATTATGGATTATTACAGGCTCTTCTGTATCTTCACCTTCTACCAATACATGTCCCCTTATATATCCAGTTCCAGATAATACTGCCTCTACAGCATGGTATGCATTTAATAATCCGTATCCATATCCAAAGTTTGGAGTCTCCGGATAATCGCTGTCTGTTAATCCTGTTGCTGTATTTTCAAGTACAGCTTCTATTTCATCTACTGTCAGTGAGCTATTTGCAGATACCAATAGAGCTACTGCACCTGTAACATGTGGTGCTGCCATTGATGTACCGGAACCGTATCCATATAATCCTCCAGGCAATGATGAACGAACTCTTACACCTGGAGCTGATATTTCAGGTTTGATCAATGTCTCATCATATGGTGATGGCCCAAGCTTTGAAAAATATGCCCTTAAATTATTTCTATCCACAGCTGCAACTGCAAAGGATTCAGGATAGTTTGCTGGACATGATATTGAACCTGGCCATGGCTCTGGCTCTCCCTCTCTCTGATTTCCTGCTGAGAAAACAGGCAATATCCCAGCAGCCCTCCAGTTTCTAACAGCATTTCTATACCAGTCATCTATACCATCCAGCCCGCCCCAGGAATTGTTTACTACATCAGGAGCATTGTCTGGATTTCCTCCTGGTGCTAGCATCCACTGGGCTGCATCCAGCAATACTTGGTCTGTAGTATATCCATAAATATCAAATACTCTGGCAGCAATCCATTTTGCGCCTGGTGCAACTCCTATTATGTTGTCAGGAGTCTGTCCTACTATGGTTCCCATTACATGGGTTCCATGCATACCTGAGTCTGATGGCAGTACTGACTTATATACAGGGTCAAACCAGTTTCCTTCAGGGTTTGTTTCTCCTGTTTCAGGGTTATATCCTCTCCACTTGTTTTTAAGAGCAGGATGTGTCCAGTCCACTCCTGTATCAATATTGGCTACTACTGCTCCTGTTCCATCTATACCCATTTCCCAGACTTTATTAGCCATTACTCTGGCAATATTCCATTCCAACCCTTCTTCTGAAGATGGGGTAATCTCTTCACCGGCTACTACATCCAGTTGATGTGTTTTGTTCTTATATATTCTTTCCACTTCTGCCATATATGAAATCTTTTCTACTACTTCCTTATTTGCCTTAACATATACCATATTCACTATATAGTAGGGCTTGTATTCAATAACATTGCCCTTTGTCTTTTCCATTTCAATATACTTTAAAAGTTTTGACTGGGTTTCCTCCGAAGTAGTCTTTAGTGCATTGACTACCTCTCTTCTTACCGCTAGCTTGACGCTATGAGGGGTAAGGCTTTGTGATACTGAATTTCTGACATTTTCTGCTACCTTTTGGGTATCTGCCTGTTCTTTCATGTATACCAATACTTCCACATACTCATTGTTTTCAAAATCCTCTAGTACATCTTCATCCAGTTTATTTAATGCAGTTTCCTTAAGCCTGTCCTTAGCTGTGATTATCTCTATAGGAGCATTGCCATCAGCATGAACCAGCGATAAAAATGGTCCAAATAGCATGGTAATTGTCAGCAGCATAGATAAACATATTTTTATTTTCCTACCCATATTTATCATGCTCTATATCCCCCTTTATATTGTAGAGTCTGGGAGATTACTATAAATAGTAATCATCCCATTTGAATCATAGTATATTAATACATCCGGTAATTCCTCTGGGTCCACCAATTCTCCACGTTCATTTACTATAGTATCTGCTCCCAATTTTATGAATACCTCATTTCCTTCATTAAACCAGTTTATAAGCTTCTGCTGTGCATCAGCATTATTATTCAGATAATTAATATCAAAAGCCTCATTGCCAACTATTACAGCATTTACAGGCAGATTCTCAATTGGCTCTACCCTTGCTATAGTTAGCTTGCCTGGTGCATATCGGGTTACCTCTACTCCTTCCCTGCTTATAAATATAATCTCAACTTCAATATCCCTTGCAATAATACCTTCTGGTACTACCCAGGTGCCTCTGTAGAATCCAGGGCTTTCTTCTATTAGTCTAATACCCCTATTTTCCATCATAGGTCCAAGTGGAATATTGAGCACAAAATACCCCTGTCCCTGTGCTGGAGCATTGAAGCTTACTTCTAAAATATCTCCATATCCTAGTATCATATTCTCTGAAGGTTCTATATTAGTCAGTTCTGGTATCTCTGGTTCAACATCCTCAGATTCAACTGTCAACCTTCCTGGTGCTTGAGCTGTAGTTTTATTTCCTGCAGAATCTACAAATTCTATTTCAATTATGCCTCTGTCTATGGTGAAGCCATAAGGTATAGTAAAGCTTCCCTCATAGTAGCCTGGGCTGATTTCTTCAACTGGAATTCCTGCACCTTGTTCAGATGCTGCTGTAATATCTGGAATTATCTTGAATACTCCACTTCCTCCGCTTTCAGCATTGAAGCTTACAGTTAGAGTTTCTCCGGGGTATAATACAACATCTTCCTGTGGCTGGATGTTTTCAATAACTGAAGCATTGAGCTTTACTGTTACCTTTATTGATTTCTCAGTGATATTTCCTGCCAGGTCTGTTGCCCTGACTGTAATGATATTCTCTCCTTCATTTAATATCAGCCTTTCATGGAAATATCCATTTTCATCCAATCTTATTTCCGTATCATTTATTACTACTTTGTCAAGATATTTATCATATGCATTGCCTATAACGTGTACTACTTCTCTGTTTGTTTTCTCACCATCTGATGGCCTTTGGATTTCAACAGTTGGGCTGGTTATGTCCTTGATGATTTTTACAGGACTGGATGGCTCTGTTTCCATTCCGTTTAGCTCTGATGTGGCAAATACTATAGTTTCCTCACCTGCTAAATTGACTTCAATTGAAAACTCTCTGTTTTCCGTTTCTATTTCGTGTTTTTCTCCGTTTACATATATATTGACTTTGCATTCGGATTCCACTTTACCTTCCAAAACTATGGAATCCTGATTTGTATACACAGTATCCTGTACATTGGTTATTACTGGAGTGTTTACAGCATTTTCCACTACTGCCCTTATCATAAATCCACCCAGTACGCCTTCATCTGGAAGAGGTGAGAAGTTGCCACCTACATTTAAGTATGACCTGTATCCATAAGGTGACAGCTCATCTATTGCCAATCCTGGTGAATAATCGCCTTCATCTGTTTGTATTGTGGATATAAAGAAATCTCTGCTTGTAGACAATCCATATTCAGACAAATCAATATAGTTCCATCTTCCTCTATTTATATTTACAATCTTTGGTTCTCCAATCATATTGATATTTCCGTTATCATCAACCTCATATAGTGCAATGCCTATTTCATCTCCACCTGGATTAGGCCATGTTAAACGCCAGAAGAATATATTTGCTCCTACAACCTTTACATACTCATCAGGAGTAAATCTTACTGCAAATCCATTTCCTGCTTCATTCATTATCAAAGCATTTTCTTCAGTTCCGTCATCATAGGATATCTCCTGTATCACTCCACCTGAAACTATTCTCTTCAATCCTATCTCAACTTCATTATCCTGTTCTCCTGCTACATATACTTCCATTTCCACAGGTTCAAATCCAGGGGCTGTTACCTTTAATACATGGTTTCCTTCAAGTACTCCTTCTATAGTGAAGTTTCCATTTTCATCTGCAACAACAGGCTCTACATTTGGATCGTCCTTTACTCTTATAACTGCATTAGAAGCAGGATTTTCATAGAATCTGTCCTTAACCTGGCCTACTATTCTTCCTTCCGGAATCTTATCCAGTACTATGGTCTCTTCTACAACCTCTCCTTCATCCAATGATACCTCTATTTCCCTTGTATAATATCCATAAGATTCTACCAGTAATGTCCAGGTTTCTCCTTCTTCACTTGCAGCATGTCTTGTCATGAATTTACCTGTTGCAGGATTGGTCTTTACAGTTACTCCAGTTTCAAGTACTGTAACTGTTGCATCAAGAGGTACCCCCTGTGCTTTGGTAAGAGGAATTTTCTTTACATTTTCATCAGCAATTGTCTTAAATTGAATTTCCTCTTTGCCAAATAATTTATAATCAAGTTTCACCTTCTCAGGTTCTTTTTCTTCAATATATTCCTTTTTCGCAAATTCCACAGTATTTACCTTTTCCAGAGGTTCTACTGTTGGTTCTATTGTAAATTCGCTTGCCATGTTTTGATTATTCAGCTTTGCAATAAGTATATTGTCTATATACCATCCATCATATTGATTTGAATTATCTGAATAGAAATAGAACCTTATCTTTATGGATTTACCTTTGTATTGATCCAGATTAATTATCCTGTTTTGCCACTGCTGAATTCTTCCGCCCAAATTCTCAGTAACACTTCTCCAGCTGTTACCTCCATCATCTGATATCTGAATTATTCCATAGTCCCATAGCCTGGATCCGCCTTCTGAATCCATCCAGTAATCAACAGACAAAACTGTATTGTATTCCTCGGGGATAAGTAGTTCTGGACTATCAATATATCCGCTATGGTTTTTATCATAACTGCCTGATAAATTGGTTGCCCATACTTTTGTTCCTGTATATGCATGTCCTGGTCCTGAAGTTGGTACTCCCCATTCCCAGTTGTTAGCCTTTCCTGGTTCTGTAACTCCCGTTATGAATCCGCCATTATCGTCTTCAAAGTTCTCAAAGTAAATTATTTCTGCATCTACAGCAGTTGCTGATACCTCGTTAGAATAGCTGCTTTCATTTTCGGAGAAGTCCAAGGCAGTTACTACATAGTAATAGGTATTGCCTCCCTCTACATCCATGTCTATGAACTGTGTGCCTTTAGTACTTCCTATTTCAATATATCCTTCGTCTCCTCCGCCTGATACCTGGGAGCGATATATTTTGTACATATCAAAGTCTAATTCCTGTGAAGGATTCCAGTTCAATCTGATTCCTGAAATAGTTGATTGTGCTGATAGGTTAGTTGGTGCCTGAGGAGCTATGGGGTCATTTCTGTTTATAAGCCTTACATTGTCAATATACCATCCATCTTCATATGTCTGGTGGTTTGTTGAAAGTTCAAAGGCTACAAATATAGGATCTTCTGAGCCAATATAATCAGTTAGGTTTATAAGCATTTCCTGCCATTGTCTTCCATCCCCTGAGTACTGTGGGCTGGCTTGTATCCAGTTTTCTCCATAGTCATCTGAAACATATACTGTTGCAAAGTCCCAGTTGATTACAGTTTCATACCAGTGATAGAACCTCAATGTTGCTGATTTCATTGTTTCATCCCTTAGGTCTATAGGTGGGCTTATTAAAAGGCTATTGGTCTTTCTGCTGTATGTTCCATCCAGATTTGTTCCTGCCAGCTTAGTGCCTTCGTATGGTCTTGGACCTACTCCTTCAGCAGGTTCTCCCCATTCCCAGTCTTTGTTAAATACCCATCCTACAGGCTGTATTTCAAATCCTGTTTCATATTCATCAGGCTTTATTCCGAATTTTATTTCCACATTGCAATCTTCCGTTACCACTTCGTTACCGTCAAAGTCCTTAACGTAAATCTTATAAGTGATACCTGGCTCCTGGCATAGAGCCCCTGGTATAGTTCCTGTATACATACCCTGTCTATGGTCTCCTGATATTCTAACCATAGGAAGCCTATTCCAATTCTCTTCTCCTTCTAGTTTAACCAGTATTTCTGCTTCCACTATTGAAACGTCGTCAATTAATTCAGCATAAATGTCAATCTTGGAATTTACATATCCTGTATATATTTCCTGCTCATGGATTATAACAGGTATTTCCTCATCCTGCCCTTGTGTTAATACCTGTCCCTTAATGGTTCCAGTGCCTGATACAACTGCTGTTACAGATGCAAAGGCATCCACCATACCATATCCATAAGCAAAGTTTGGAGAATATATATATTCACTATCTGTTAAAGGCCTTGCTTCACTTTCTATTACCTGTCGAAGTTCATCTACTGACAAGGAATTATTTGCAGATAATATGAGTGCAGCCACTCCTGATACATGTGGTGCTGCCATACTTGTTCCTGAATAATTGCCTACATACCTGTTTCCTGGTATTGATGAGCGAATCCTTACTCCAGGTGCAGATATCTCAGGCTTTATCAATGTTTCATCATAAGGTGATGGTCCCAGCTTTGAGAAATCAGCTCTTAAGTCATTAAAATCAGTAGCTGCCACTGCAAAGGACTCTGGATAACTTGCAGGATTTTCTATTGTTCCAGGCCATGGCAATGGTTCCCCCTGCCTTTGATTGCCAGCTGAAAATACTGGAAAAATGCCTGCGTCTACCCAGGCTCTTACTGCATCTCTATACCAGTCATCCATTGGATCTAATGCACCCCATGAATTGTTTATTATATCAGGTGCATTGTCAGGATTTCCTGCAGGATGTAACATCCACTCTGCTGCTTCAAGGAGAATTTCATCTGTAGTTAATCCCTCAACGTCAAATACCCTGGCTGATATCCATTTAGCACCTGGCGCAACGCCTATTTTGTTGCTGCCATCAGGCTCTTGTCCAACAATTGTTCCCATTACATGGGTTCCGTGTGTATCTGAATCCTCTGGAAGATTAGTACCGTATACCGGGTCAAACCAGTTGGCATAATAATTTGTTTCTCCTGTTTCAGGATCATATCCTCTCCATTTGTTTTTAAGTGCAGGATGTGTCCAGTCTACTCCTGAATCTATAGAGCCAACTACTACTCCTGTGCCATCATACCCTAAATCCCAAACCAGATTAGCTCTTACCCTTTCTATATTCCACTGTATCTCATCGTCGGAGCTTTGCATTTCTTCATCACTTGGTAGGTCAGAATCAGATATTATAGGGCTTTCCAATTTATGAGTCCTGTTTTTATATATTCTTTCTACCTCATTCATCTTAGCAATATTTTCTATTACTTCCCTGTTAGCTTTTATATATACCATATTGACTATATGATAAGGCTTGTACTCTATTACATTGCCACCTGTTTTTTCTTCCTCCAGGTAGTTCAATAAAGATAATTGAGTTCTTTCTGCCGTATCCCTCAATGCTTCCACTACTTCTCTTCTAACTGCTAACTTTGTTGCATAAGGTGTTAATCTTTCTGAAAATCTCTCCTTTGCATTTTCCGCTACTGTTTTTGTATCAGTCTGTTCCTTCATATAAACCAGTACTTCAACCATGTCGTTTTTCTCAAGGTCATCAAGTACTTCGGGCATTATTTTATCCTGTGCTACATTATTAAGGTCTTCATTTGCTAAACTAAACAGGCTATTTTCTGCATATGCCAATGATGTAGAATACCCCAATAGCATGACAACTATTGCTATTAGAGAAAGTACTCTTTTGAGCATATTACTAGAAAACATTTAGCAATTACCTCCTTTTTTATTAAATCTGAATATCTATTATGTTTGAATATTTTGAATGTCATAATTTTCGTAATAATTTTAGCACTTTGAACACGCTTTGTCAATTTTTTGATAATTTTCTTAACATTGTAATTTAGCCCTTTTTTATTCTAATATAAAAAAGAGGACAAACTGTCCTCTTTTTTTATATTAACCTCATTTCCTCTCCAACCTTCTTGAATGCTTCAACTGCTCTATCCAATTGTTCCTTGGTGTGGGCTGCAGTAACCATACATCTTACCCTGCCGGTTCCTCTTGGTACTGTTGGGAATACAATACCTGATACAAATACTCCGTTTTCCAATAGCTTTCTGCTGAATTCCATAGTTTTAGCCTCATCTCCAATGATAACAGGTGTAATTGGAGTTTCGCTGTGGCCTGTGTTAAATCCTAGTGTTCCAAGTTTTTGCTTAAAGTACCTTGCATTATCCCATAGCCTATCAGTATATTCTGTTGACTCCATAAGCATTCTAACTGCTTCCATAATGGCTCCTACTGCAGCTGGTGGTAATGATGTACTGAATAGCACTGGTCTTGCTCTATGGTTCAACCATTCATACATTGTTCTGGAACCTGCTACATATCCGCCTACTACACCAATAGCTTTTGAAAGAGTACCGATGCTGAAGTCAACTCTTCCATGCAGTTTAAAGTGGTCTACTGTACCTCTTCCGCTTTCACCTAATACTCCTGAACCATGGGCATCATCTACATAGGTCATGGCTTCATATTTTTCAGCTAATTCAACTATTTCAGGAAGCTTTGCAATATCTCCATCCATGCTGAATACTCCATCTGTAATTATCAAAACGTTTCTATATTTTGCTCTGTTTTCCTTAAGAACTCTTTCCAGATCATCCATATCTGAATGCTTGAATATCTTTCTGTCTGCTTTGCTTAATCTTGAACCATCTATTATGGAAGCATGGTTTAATTCATCTGAAATAATCAAATCCCCTTCTTCAGTAATAGCCTGAATTGTTCCTGCATTACAGTTGAAACCTGATTGATATACAAATACAGCTTCTTCTCTCTTAAACTCTGCCAGCAGCTTTTCCAGTTCCTCATGTATTGACATATTTCCTACTATTGTTCTTACTGCACCGGCCCCTGCTCCATATTTCTCAACTGCCTCAATAGCTGCCTTTTTCAATCTTGGGTGATTTGCAAAACCTAAATAGTTATTTGAACTAAGGTTGATAACCTTTTTGCCATTCAAAATAATCTCCGCTTCGTTTGGGCCCTCTAATACAGGTAGTTTTCTATAAACCCCCTGCTTTTTCAGGTCCTCTATCTTTTCCTTCAAGAAGTTTAACTCATGTACACTGGACACTTTTTTCCCCTCCTTGTAAATTTAGGTTCAATAATAATATACCATATATTTCATGAATTGTAAGAGGTTTGTGAAAAAAATATTTATCTCTTAAGCTTCTCTATTGCCCATGCAGCATACTCTTTTATCATTGGGCTTGGGTCCTTTAACAAGGGTAATAAAAGTTTTATATTATCCTTATTCTTATTATTTGCTAAAGCGATAATTGCATTCCTTCTGAGTATATTTTTCCCCCTCCAACTTCCTGACATTTTTCCATAGATTTCTTTAAACTCCTTGTTTGACATATATAAAAGCTTCTCCAAATCAACATATCCCTTTGTGTCATAAGGTATAAACTCCTCATGGTTTGGCTTTAGTATACTTCTGTTTTTAGGGCATGCCTTCTGGCATGTATCGCATCCGTATATCTTGTTTCCCATTTTTTCCCTTAAATCATAAGGAATATTGTCCCTGGTCTGAGTTAAATAGGATATGCATTTTTTGGGATTCACTCTAAAGGCGCCTTCCAATGCACCAGTAGGGCAAGCTTTAATGCACAAATCACAATCTCCGCATTTGCTCTCCACTGGGATTGAAAGCTCTTCTATCTCCAGATCTGTCAGTATATATCCTAGAAATATAAAGGACCCATATTTTTCATTTATAATTGAACAGTTCTTGCCATAATATCCTATACCTGACTTTCTTGCAATTTCCCTGTCAACCAACGGTCCTGTATCTACATAATACTGGCAATTAAAATCCTTTACCTTTTTAATCTCATGGATTAAACTCTCCATCCTTTTTCTTAACACAATATGATAATCAATTCCCCAGGAGGATTTTGATATAATGCCATTTAGCTTGTAATCCGGTTTTTCATCAAAATCATTGTTATAGGATACGCCTATTGTGATGATGGATTTACACTCTGGAAATGTAAGTTTCGGGTCTAATCTTCTATCTATATCATCTTCTTCGAATTCTGTATTAATATTTAGACTTTTTCTTTCTGCAAAGTATTCCCTTAAGTATTCAAAGGGCTCACAATCCGTAAATCCTACCATATCTATATTCAATTCTTTTGATTTATCTATTATATACTGTTTAATGTTCATCATATAACCCTTTCAATAGTTCTATTTCTTTCCTGTGACCATTAAGGTCATTTGGAGTTTCCAGATAAAAAGGAAGTTTTCTAAGAGCTGGATGGTTTATTATATTCTCGATGGCATTTAAACCAATTGTTCCTTCCCCAATAGTTGCATGCCTATCCTTATGGCTGTTAAATTCCATCATGCTATCGTTTATATGAACAGCTTTCAGCCTGTTTAATCCTATTTTATCGTCAAATTCATCTATTACACCTTCCAAATCATTAACAATATCATACCCTGCAGAATATACATGACATGTGTCAATGCAAACACCAATCAGTTCATTATATTTTACCCTATCGATGATGGATTTTATTTCTTCAAAACTTTTCCCTATTTCAGTTCCCTTTCCAGACATGGTTTCAAGCAATATCATAGTATTTTCATTCCCAGTTATTATCTCATTTAGCGCATCAGCAATTCTCTGTATGCCATAATCTATTCCCTTTCCCATATGGTTTCCGGGGTGAAAATTAAAATAGGGTATTGAAATGCTGTTTAGCATTTCATAGTCTACTTTTAATATAGACTTGCTCATCCCATAGGTATTATCATTAAAGGAAGCTAAATTCAATATATATGGTGCATGGGCAAGTATTGGCCCGAAATTGTTTTCCTTCAATATGGCTTTCATCTTTTCAACATCCTTTAAATCTATTGCCTTGCTGGATGAACCTCTGGGATTTCTGCTGAAAAACTGAAATACATTAGCTCCAATACTTAATGCATCCAAAGCCATTTTTTCATACCCCTTTGCCACTGATAAATGGCATCCTATATACATTTCATCATTCCTTTCTTATTTTTTGTTGACTGTATACAAATCATATACCAAAATCTTAAAATATGATATAATTTTTTTAGCATTATGTAAAGGAGCATAAAAATGTTTAACTTAAAGAGAAAGGCATTCAAAAACTTTGATTTTGTACTATTGGTAACAGTATTGTTGCTATGCATATATGGGATTATAATGATAAGGTCTGCTACATTATCCTTTAACAATAATAGATATGTAAAAGTCCAGTCCCTTTCAACTGTTTTAGGATTTATAGGCATACTGATTCTGGTATTAATGGACTATCAGATTATTGGAAAGCTGTATATACCCATTTATGTAGTATGTATACTGCTGTTAATAGCAGTTGTAATATTTGGCACAGGTGAATCACAATGGGGTGCCAACAGCTGGCTGTATATCGGAGGATTTGGATTTCAGCCTGCAGAAATATGCAAAGTTGGAATAATAATATTCTTAGCCAAGCTAATTGAAAACAACAAGGATAAGATTAACGAACCCCTTACTCTTCTGAACATACTGGTGCTATGCGGGATACCCATACTTCTGATATTAATGCAGCCTGACCTGGGAACAGCTGTAGTATTTGTATTTTTCATAGTAGTAATGCTATTTACTGCAGGCTTGAACTGGAGATACTTTGGATATGCTTTTATTGCCGGAATAGTAAGCCTGCCAATTCTCTGGTTTCAACTTGAGGACTATCAGAAAAAGCGCATATTCTCCTTCTTAAACCCTGAAAGTGACTTATCCGGCTCAGGATACCAAGCAATGCAGGCTAAAATTGCCATAGGTTCAGGTAAAATATTTGGGCGAGGCCTCTTTGAAGGAGTTCAGACTCAGTATAACTATATACCCGAAAAACAAACAGACTTTATATTTGCTGTAATAGGAGAGGAACTGGGGCTAATAGGCGGATTAATCCTAATAATACTGTATTTTATACTGTTATATAGGCTTATAAAGCTTGCAAAAAATAGCAAGGATGTCTTTGGCTCCATGGTGCTAATAGGCTTTGCTGCCATGTTTCTGTTCCATATTTGGGAAAACATTGGAATGTCAATTGGGCTAATGCCCATAACAGGTATTCCCCTGCCCTTCATGAGTTATGGAGGTACATTCCAGCTTATAAACCTATTATGCATTGGTATTGCATTGAGCATAAGCGTTCATAAAGAAGGATTAAACTTTTAGCTGCAGAACTGCAGCTATTTTTTATTAAATAGTACCTTGCATTAAAAGGTAGTATAGTATATAATATAGTTATATTAAACTGAAAGGAAATGCTTATGAACATTCAATTCAAAAAAGGAGTATTGGAACTCTGTGTTCTATCTCTATTGAATACACGGGACTATTATGGATACGAGCTAGTTGAACAGATATCAAAATTCGTAAATATATCAGAGGGTACAATATATCCCCTACTGAGAAGATTTAGAACAGATGGATATGTTACAACCTATTTGGAGGAATCCCAGGAAGGACCTCCAAGAAAATATTACAGGATAACTGATGAAGGGCGAAAGGCATATAAGGAGTTATTGGAGGAATGGGAAGCCTTTACAGTTGGAGTTAATAAAATAATAAGGGGTGAATCTGGTGAACAGAATTGATTTCATTAACGCTTTGAAAAGGGAATTATATAATCTTCCCCAATCAGAAGTTGAAGACATACTATATGACTATCAGGAACATTTTGAGGTGGGATTATCCAAGGGAAAAACTGAAGAGGAAATTGCAGAGGAACTGGGCAATCCGAGAACAATTGCTAAATCTTATAAAGTAAACTACAAGATAAATAATGCTGAAGCCAATCCTTCTACAAAAAACCTTTTTACAGCAATACTTGCAGCAGTCTCCCTGGGATTTTTCAATCTTGTTTTTGTACTGGGTCCTTTTATTGGATTACTTGGCCTATTAGTTGGTGTTTATGGCTTAGGATTGGGATTATCTGTAGCAGGCTTTAGCATGTTCCTTGGGACATTCTTGAATCCATTTTTCCCTGGCTATATGAGCATAAGCCTTCATCCCGTGACTTCTATATCCTTTGGAATTGGCCTTTTTGCTTTAGGGTCACTGATACTTATAGGCTGTTTCTACCTTACGAAATATCTATACCGGATTGTTATAAGATATCTAAGATGGAATATGAACATTATTACTAGATAGGTGGTGTTGTGATGAAAACCAGAAAAATTATTGCTATATTAGCTGGAATCATGTTAATTGCCTTTGGAATTGGACTGTTAAGCTTAAGGTATTATGGCTTTGACGAGGGAGTATTTAATAATATAAACTGGAAATTCGGTTTTCCACTTAATAAACTGGTAAGAACATCTAATAACAACTCAAATTATATTGAAAAGAACATAGATGAGGAAAAAATAGAAAATGCTGCTGGAATTAATACAATTGACATTGATGTGTCCTTTTCAAACATTAATATTATACCTGAAAACAGAGATGATATAAGAATTCATTACCATGGATACATTAAAGCCCGCTTAATTCCTGATTTGAAAACCAAATGCTCTAATAAAACCCTTTATATCTATCACGAAAAAGGCCTTTCTGGCTCCAATAGCACTGAAACTATAGATGTAAAACTGGATATATATATTCCTGAAACCTATAAAAGCAATATAAAAGCGGATACTTCCTTTGGGAGTATCAATATTTCTAATTTAAATCTTTCAAAATTAAAGGCCATCACAAGCTTTGGCGATATAGAAATCAGTGATTTAACTGGGAATGTAGAAGCTGACACCAGTTATGGGAACATAGTTATACAAAATCTTTCAGGAAACTTAGAAGCCTCCACAAGCTTTGGAGGCATAGAATTGGAATATGAGGAGTTTGACTATAACATAAATGCAGATACCAGCTTCGGAAACATAGAATTAACCTTGCCAAGAGATTCCCAGTTTAAAATAGACGCTGAATGCTCCTTCGGAAGGATTGATATTGATTTCCCATTAACCATTACAAAGAATGAAGATGATGAATTATCAGGAACTGTTGGAAGTGGCAGAAACAAAATAAAACTGGAATCAAGTTCAGGAGATATTAAAGTCATTAGTAAATAAGTATCTTACTGCACAGACTTCCTTCATGATTTACATAATTTATGTAGGAAGGCCATGTGAAGTTAATTATGCAAAAGGTGGTGCAGCATGAATAAAAGAATTTTAGAAAACATAATATGGTTTACTTTAATTTTACTATTTATCATTATATTAACTGGATGTACAGATGTAAGCAGCAAAATTGAAGTTCTGAACAAGCCTATTATAGAAGAAACTGTTAATAAAGCTAATGAATTAGAGTCCCTTACAATGGAGGAAAAACTGAAAGATTTTGAATACTTATATAATCTATTTAAAGAAAATTATCCATTCTTTGAAGTGAACAAAAGGCTAAATGGAATAGATTGGTTAGGAAATAAAGAAATGTATATTGAAAAAATAAAAAACACCACTACAGATAAAGAGTTTATTGAAGCAATTGAAGAAATACTAGATGATTTAAATAATGGCCATGTCCATTTAATAGATAAAGAATACTTTGCATATACATATGTAAGCTCTACATTACCTGAAAACAATCTATTACCATGGGCAGAAGCTCTAGAAAATGAAGTGGTGTTTAACAGATACGATTTTGATAGATCTGAAATAGAAAACATAAAAAATGAAATCTACGATATGATTTCTAATAGTAACTCTGAAACAAATACAGTACAGGCTTTTAAAACCAGTATTATAATTCCTGATGAAGTAGCCTATATTCACATTAATAGTATGGATGGTAGCCGTGTAGAAAAAGATGGGATAGAAATAAGAAAGTTCTACGAAGAAGTAAGGGATTATGACAAGCTAATTATTGATATAAGAGGAAACAGTGGCGGTAGCGATAATTATTGGATAGAAAATATTATTGAACCCTTGGCTAATAAGCCTATTACAATAGAATATTACGGATTTGCAAGAGGTGATTATGGTGAGCCTTTTTTCCAGGCTAAAGGCTTGGATTTTAAACCCATAACTGATCTGAACAAAGATATATTAAACAAAGTGCCTTCTGATATAAGGGAAAACTTTGATAAATACTATCTATTCGTTCATACTATTAAACCTAAAGATCCTGTAGGTTTTAATGGTAAAATATATCTTATAGTTGATAGTGCAGTCTATTCTTCTTCCGAAAGCTTTGCTGCTTTTTGCAAAGACAGTGGCTTTGCAACCATAATTGGTGAAACTACTGGAGGAGATGGAAGAGGTATAAACCCAGTGTTTTTCTCACTTCCATACAGTGGTTTGGCAGGCAGATTTAGTGCGGTTCTATGCCTAAATGGAGATTATACAATAAATGAAGAAGTAAAGACCATACCGGATATATATGTTAATGCTTATGGACCTATGCCTTTATATAACTTTAGCCACGATCAGGCAGTTCAATATGTAATAAAAGATAAAACCCACTAAAAGTGGGTTTTATTACTTAAGCATTGAGCTTATAAACCATATGTTCTTGTTGTATCCACCAATATGGTCTTCAAATACATTTACTACTTCAAAGTCTCCCTCTCCGTCTGCTTCATTTCTAATTTCGATAGCTAATTCCTTCATCTTTGTCAAATCCTTTAGAAGGATATCTAGAACTTCCTTTTCAGTAAAGTCCTTTGGTTCTACTTCTTCTACTGATGCATTGTTTAAGTAATCTACCATTCTGGATAATGGCATTTCTCCCTTCATCTTAAGCAGCTCTGCAACTGCATCATACTTTTCAAACAAGTCCTCATACAGCTCTTCTGTTAACTCATGTACCTCTTTAAAGCGAATTCCTACTACATTCCAATGTAGGTTATGAAATTTCACATTCAATACTGCTAAATTTGATAAATACTCGTTAATCTTCTTATAGTCTTTCATCCTATCTCCTCCTCGAATAGTAATGTTTAGTATAAAACCAAGTTAATAGATATGCACAGATATAAGTCGTTGTACATTTCCTTTTATCTTTTTATTTTTTATACCCAATATATAGTATTATAAACTTAAAAATAAGACAAATTCCAACGAACTAAATTTAGACCCATAAAAGGCCAATTTCAAACCTTCTTTTTAACTGTTGTTTTTCCTTAAAGAATTCAGCTCCTTAAGAATTTCCCTGTATTCCTTATCCAATGCCTCAATATCATCATCTTTTGAAGGCATAGAAAGCTTGCCTAGTATCTCAGACATCCTGTATTCAAGTACAGTCCTTCTTTCCATTATCTTTTGGGCATCATCCCCTTGGAGTTTATTTATTCTGTTTTCAAACTCCTTCAATGTTCCATTAAAGCTTTCGATACTATTATCCTCAATATATATAATTCTATCAGCTACCTTTTCTATGAATCTCCTGTCATGGGATACAAATAAAATTGTGCCTTCATAGGAAACCAATGCTTCCTCAAGGGCTTCAATGGAGTAAATATCTAGATAATTGGTAGGTTCATCCATTATAAGCACATTGAAATCCGACATCAGTATTTTGGCCAATGATGCTTTAACCCTTTCCCCTCCGCTTAAAACGCTGACCTTTTTATATACATCATCCCTTCGAAAAAGCAGCCTTGCCAGAATTGTCCTTACAGTTGCTTCATCATATATACTTGAATCCATAATATTTTCAATTATGGTCTTATCTTCATCCAGTATGCTCAAATCCTGGCTAAAATACCCTATTTTTGCTCTTTTTGAAATGTTAATATTTTTATCCCCATCCATAATCATCTTCAGGAGAGTGGTTTTACCGCTTCCATTTCTGCCTATAAGGGCAGTTTTTGTTCCATTATATATTTGAAACTCTCCATCTTTAAAGAGGACCTTTTTACCAAATACCTTGCTTACACCTTTTCCTTCAATAATCACCCTTGAATGGATTTCATCACCTGATATATCCACCTTGATTCTCTCAATTTCCTTAATTTTATCCTTTACCTCCAGCTTTTCAAGCCTAGTTTCCAGAGCCTTTGCCTTTTTCTCCAGATTCCTTCTTGCATTCTGGCTTCCCATTTTATGGAGCCTTGCCTCTGAATTTCCCATTCTTTTGGGAGTTTTTCTTATGCTTTTGGCTTTATTTCTTGTTTCCACTATAGCCTTTTTAAGCCTTTCCTTTTCTTTTATATATTTTTCGTATTCTGCTTCCTTGGTCTTTTTCTCTAGTTCCTTTTGTTCCCTGTACTGAGAGTAGTTTCCCTCATAGAGCCTAATCTGACCATCTTCTATCTCAAGTATCCTGTTGCACACCTTATCCAACAAGTCCCTATCGTGGGATACAATCATCAATGCCCCATCGTATTGCAACAGGTTCTCAATAAGCATATCTATTCCTTCCAAATCCAGATTTGAAGTAGGTTCATCAGCTAGAAGCAAAAGGGAGTTCTCACTAAAAGCCTTTGCTATTTTAAACCTTGTCTTTTCTCCTCCGCTCATATATTCTACATATTTGTCCTTCAAACCAAACTGAGATTTAAACTTTTCTTCTACAGTATCCTTATATTCATCTTCAAGCTGCCTTATATAGGATACCTTCCCAAAAGTCCTTATATATCCCTTCTCCGGTTTAATATCCCCATATATAAGATTAAGCAGCGTAGTCTTACCACTTCCATTTAACCCTACTATGCCAATTTTGTCATCCTTATACACCTTTAAATCTTTGATCTCCAGTATTTTCCTTACTCCAAAATATTTTTCCACATTATTTACATCCAATACCAACATAAAAAGCCCTCCTTAATCCGGAAGGGCATATTTATCCCATATGAAAACAAATATACATTTGTATTCATTTACGATAAATATAACCCTTTCCAGAACATTTTTTGCATGACAAAAACACCTATATACATAGGTTGAATCTGCTTAAATAAATGTTCTAATTGAAAAGGGTTACATCCTCATTATTCCGTGTTCCATCCTTTCTGTAGATTTCAATAATATAATAGCAGATTTCCTGCTAAATTTCAATTATCTATACTGCTCTGGGATTATAGGCATAATTCTCAGCCTTTTCCCTGGCAAGCTTATATATATCCTCTGGATATCCAATATATTTTAAAATAGCTATGGCATTGCTGCTGACACAGGGCCCCTGTCGAAGTATATAGTCAAATTTTATGTCATTATCACCTACAGTTTCCCTGAAATGGTAGTTTTCATATCTTTCATTTACAAGTTCAGTAAGTTCCAGGTCATGAGTAGCAGCAATTACGCAGTTATTTCTGTTAACAATGTAATCTAATACTACCTGCGCTGCACTGATTCTTTCTACAGTATTTGTTCCTCTGAATATTTCATCAAGAATACAGAGTATCGGTGTATATCCGTCAATGGAATCAATTATTCTCTTTAAAGCCTTTGCCTCTGCCATAAAATAGCTGTCTCCATCCACTATGCTATCAGTTGTGCCTATGGAAGAAAAAACCTTAAAGTAACTTGAATTGTACTCCCTGGCAAATGTAAAATAAAGTGTTTGTGCAAATATTGAATTGATGCCTATAGTCTTCAAAAAAGTAGATTTTCCTGAAGCGTTGGAACCGGTAATCAATACCCCTTTATTGTTAAATTCAACAGTATAGGGCACCGGGTCCTGCAACAGCGGATGATAGATTTCCTTCACTGATAAATAAAACCCTTCCCCATTCTGTAGTACCGGTACAGTATAGTATTTTAAACTGGATTTATAAGAAGCCACTGAAATGTAGGAATCAATCTGCCCAATAATTAAATATAGTTTCAATAAGTCTTCCCTGTATTCGTTTAATAGTTTTACTGTTTTATAGAATATTATGGGTTCCCTCAATACTACCATGTTGATATAATCAATAAGTATTTCTATTTCTGAATTATAAGACTCATTGTATCTTAGTTTTAGTATGTTTTTCTTTAAAGCTTTCAGTTTCTTTAATACCTCCTCCATGTCCTTATGTTCTGGTACAATTTCTTTATTGCCAAGTTTAACAATGGATTCAGCACAAAGTATTAAATCCCCAATGTATTTAAAGTTTTCAATTTCCTTGTAAATGGTCCTCTTGTTCCTGTTGTAGAAGAAAAGGTTTATCATTACTATGACAACTAATAAAGCAAAACCTGTTCCAATATCGTAAAATAACAGCGCTATTCCTGCCAAAGGCAGGCAGGATAGAATTCTATAAACTCTAAGAGGCTTAATTTCAACATCAATTCCTTTTTCAAAGTATGATAATACGCTTTCCCCCTTTTCCTTTCCCAGCATGAAAAGAGGAAACTGCAGCTTGTTGGAAATATCCCTGTTTTTCATAAAAAAATCTATTGCTTTACTTCTCCTTTTAAGAAAGCTCTCCTCAAAAAAAGGATTTCTTAGAATATGGTAAAGATACTGCATTCCAGGATAGGACATGGTATGGTCAACCTTGGAAAACACAATGTCCATATCCAAATCAGACCAAGTTATGTCATCTATAGTAAAATGAGGCTTTACTTTTTTTGATAAAAAGTCAAATAATCCTCTTATATTTGAAAAGTCCCTTTTAATGTCCCTGCTCTTCCCCCATTGTTCCTTTATTATTTCTCTAATCTTTTTTTCCTTAGTTCTTCTCTTTATCCTCTGATATGCAAACATTAACAAAATACCCAGAAGTGTAATCAGAAAATACATGTAATGCTTTTGTATACCCAGGGCTACACCTATGATAACTGCAGTTACTACCATAAGCTCTACCAGAAATTCAACAAGCATCTCATAATCATTTACCATCTTTACCCTCCTTATCCTTTGCATTGCTATTACTTTTCCTTAGACTTCTTTCTGGTCAGGGATAGTCCACCAAATCCGCTTATAATAGCCATGTAGAATCCAAAATCATACCACCATCCCGTATTTATAGGTTCGTATACTCTTATATTAGGGTTAAATATACCTCCTATCAGGGATAACGGTGCAATCCACCCGTGCCATATACCTGACAGAAATCCTGCAGGTTCTTCATGGGTATATCTCCCGTTTCCAGGCATACATCCGGTTAAAAGCATTGCAATCAGTATAATGAGTACTAAAAATATAAAATATTTCCTATTCATAATAATCCCCCTTATATACGAGACTGAAATCTAAGTTAAAATTATCATATAAACTTTTTAAACTCATAGAGTTTACTGATTAATTCCTCCATAATCCACCTTATAGTATCCTTGGGCTGTGTATTCCAGTTATAGGCCAAAAATTCAACAGCAGTCCATATTTTTACTACCTTAATCTGTTTTATAAGTTCGTGTTGGGATATTGAAAAGCATGGGTTTTCCCCCCAATGTTTAAGATAGCTATTTGCTATAGCTTTTTCCAATGAATTATCAGAGGTTCCAAGGCCAGGCATTGTAATGCTTATATCTATAGTAGGATTGTTCATGCTAATCCTTTCCCAATCAAACAATACTACCGTTCCATCTTCCCTGATTCCCCAGTTTGTCGGATTGGTGTCTCCATTTATCCAGCAGACTGCTCTTATAATCTGCTGAAACTGGCTTTGTACTTCAATTAATAGAGGCTCCAACAAAGTAGCGGTATTGTCATCATATAATTTTAGCACGGATTCTGTCATCTCATCATTCCATCTGGGAACATAGTATTCTTCCAATGGCAAGGCTTTTCCCCAGGTTTCGCTGTGAAGCTTAAACAGTGCCTCTATTACTTTATCATCCCCTTGCCACCTTTCCTTAGGCAGTATATGAGGAATATCTTCTATTACTATCCAGTAGGATCCTTCATTACAATAGCTCAAGTATAGACTTGGAATATGTATGGAAAAATCTTTTAATAGAGGTTTGCATCTTGTATAAAATATGTACTCCTGAGAATTTGTCATCCATTTTATAATCACGGATCTGTCTTTAAACTTAAACCGAAAGCACCCTCCATTGGCTTTAATGCCACTTAGCCTTTGTACTTCCTTAATTTCTCCAAAGGGCTCCCTTAAATAGTTTTGCATGCCATTAGGCAATTCTTTTATCCATTCCAAAATATCATCCTCCAAATATTATATTTCAATACCCTTCCTTGCCTCTACACCTTTATTGTAGTAATGCTTGATCTCCTTCATTTCCGTTACCAAATCTGCTATTTGTATTATTTCTTTCTTTGCATATCTTCCTGTTATTATAACTTCCACATGTGGAGCCCTATGTTTAATTGCTTCAATTGTTTCCTCCACAGGAAACAGATTGTAATATATAGCTATATTTAGCTCATCTAAAATCACTACATCGTAATTGCCCTCTTTAAGTATATTTCTGCATTTATCCAAACCAGCTCTTGCCAATCTAATATCCTCATCCTCAGGGTCCTTATATATAAAACAATCCCTGCCAAATTGCTCTATTACCAGGTTAGGCAGATAATCTACACTTTTAAGTTCACTGTATTCCATTCCCTTTATGAATTGACCAATGAATACTTTCTTTCCGGCACATACAGCCCTAAGGGCCAGCCCCAGTGCAGCAGTGGTTTTCCCTTTTCCGTTTCCAGTATATACATGTACATATCCTCTGTTCATTAAGATTCCTCCTAAAAAATTCTATAAATATCTTCCTTCCTTAAGCCCCCTTTTTACTCTTTCCAGCAAATGAGGTTGATATTTCTCAATTTCAATCAATATCCTTTCTCCAAATTGCCTAGTCCATACTATTCCTCTTTCTACTAAATCCTCATCATCCTTTGTAATATTATCAATTCTTTCGGGATAATACTTTATGATAAGTAAGTTCTCCTCCTTAAGCTTTAATAAATAGCTCTTTGCATCATCTACTAACTCCTCACCAACAGGAACTACAGGGCTAGGACATACAACCTCCTCATTCCAGCCTGTCATGTTCTCAAGAAAGTTCTCACCAGGTAATGTATATATGGAACCCTTTCTATCCTTATACCTTAAATCAAAGGCACCTTTAAAGCGTTCACATATGTATGGCTTCCCTGTCTCAGGGTCCCTTCCAACCTGGCAGGTAAAATCTCCACCTATACCACTTATAAACAATATGCTCATAATCCTATCCTTTGTAGCATATACCCAGCTTTCTCCATGGGTGCTTTTATTAGGCTTGAATATCTTTATATGCTGTTTTGGCGAACTATGGTATACATATTTCATGCTCTTTCCTCCTAATGCCAGAATTCCTTATGTTTAATTCATGAACAATACAATTAATAATATAGTTACCTGCAGGTATGAAAATAGCTCTTCTTCATGCTTTATATTTATTGTATATATGGTTGTAGACTAGAATTAATACAAATGTTCCTGCTATTCCAGCTATAATAAAAAACATTGTACCAATGGCCATGTTTAACAATGCAAACACACCTGCTAGAACAAAGGTGCTTCCATAGCTTATCCACATAATTCCGTTTGCCTTGTTATAAGCTCTTATGTCCTTTATCTCATCGCTTTTTACACTTGTTCCTGCCCAAAAATGAATTGGTGTTTTCTTACAAATAGAATATATACCGATTCCAATAAATATGGCACCACAGAACCATGCAATGATTATAAATAATATATTCTCTCCCAAAATCAACACTCCTTAATTAATATTTCCTTTATTAATCTAAATACCTGCTGCCTTCTCTAACGCTCAGGTTAGAAAGGCTATTATTTTCAATAAAGTCCTTAACCCATTCCTTATTGGTCTTGGAATACTCCCTAAGAGCCCACCCTATTGCTTTATTGATGAAAAACTCATCAGTCTGGGAATTGTTTAAAATAGCTTCCTTTAAAAAATCTTTATCTGTCTTTTCCTTGTATTTTAGCTGAAATATGATGGAAATCCTCTTCAGCCAAATGTTATCTGAATATATCCAGCGACGTATTATACTATCCTTAACCTCAGGATACTTCATGGCTATATAACCAACTATTTTATTTATGTAATCCACTGTATCCCACCAGGATTTTGTCATAATGAGCTTTTCAATGTTTCCCATATCACCCGGCATAAATAAATCCTTTACCTTATCCATATAGTCTATAGCCAGATAATGGAATTCCCTTTCAGGCATATCATAGCACTTGAATATAAACTCCCAGTCTATTTCCTTATCCTTTTTCTTAAGTTTCAAAAATTCCTTTGACAATGCAACCCTTTCAGGCTTTTTAAGTCCAAGAAAATGAAACTTATCCTTCATGTATTTAGCCATATAATATGCATTTTCCTCGTTTTTGCTATTATAGAATATCTGGAATATATCCATTATTTTCCTCCTTTGAATACCGATAAAATTCCGATTTTTCATAATATAATTATACTTTAATTATACTTTAAAGAATGTATTACTTCCATTATTTTAAAAAATAATCAATAATGATATAATACATTTAGTTTAAAGGAAAGGAGAAATAGAATGGAAAAAGTCAGAGTTCGCTTTGCTCCTAGCCCTACTGGATATTTACATATTGGAGGAGCAAGAACTGCATTGTTCAACTACTTCTTCGCTAAAAGATATGGTGGAAAATTCATCCTTCGCATAGAAGACACTGACAGGGAAAGGTTGAAGGAAGATTCAGTATCTCAAATAATATCTAGTTTAAAATGGCTAGGTATAGAATGGGATGAAGGCCCTGAAATTGGAGGTGAGTTTGGTCCATATTTTCAATCTGAAAGATTGGAGCTTTATAGAAAAGAAGCTCAAAGATTAGTAGACGAAGGAAAAGCATATTACTGTTTCTGTACTGAAGAGGAAATTGCAAAGGAAAGGGAAGAACAAAAAGCTCTTAAGGTTCCTTACAGATACTCAGGTAGATGTTCCACACTATCCAAGGAAGAAGTGGAAGAAAATATAAAAATGGGTAAACCTTATGTTATAAGAATAAGAATTCCAAGAGAAGGAAATACAGTAGTGGAGGATCTTATTCGAGGAACTGTAAACTTTGATAACTCACAGCTGGACGACTATATAATCATAAAATCCAACAATATGCCAACATATAACTTTGCGTGTGTTGTAGATGACCATTTCATGAAAATAAGCCATGTAATAAGAGCTGAGGAACATCTTTCCAATACTCCTAAACAGGTTTTGATGTATGAGGCTTTAGGATATGAGATTCCTAAATTTGCACATATTTCAATGATTTTAGCTCCAGATAGGAGCAAACTGAGCAAGAGACATGGAGCTACTTCCGTTGAAGAGTTTAAAGAACAGGGCTACTTAAAGGAAGCCATAGTTAACTACCTGACGCTGCTTGGATGGGCTCCAGGAGGAGATGAAGAGATATTCAGCGTTGAAGACACTGTGAAGAAGTTCTCCCTGGACAATGTATCCAAAACTGCTGCAATTTATGATGTAAATAAGCTGTCATGGATTAACGGCCACTATTTAAGAAACCTTGATTTGGACTATATCACAAGGGAGGCTGTTCCTTTCTTCATCAAAAAAGGCCTTGTAAGTGAAGATGAAGTAGAAAATAAATATGATTATATAAAAAGGGTAGTATCAGCTGTAAGGGAAAAAGTAAAACTTCTGTCAGAAGTTGCAGATGCAAGTGAATATTTCTTTAAGGACATTGATGAATACGATCCAAAAGGAGTAGAAAAGCGATTCAAGAAAGACAATGTTATTGAGCTGTTGACAAAAGGCAAACAGGCACTGGAAAAGGCTTCAGATTTTTCCGTAGAAGGAGTAGAAAAAGCATATAGAGACCTAATAGATGAACTGGGCATTAAAGGTGGCGATATTATCCATCCAACAAGGCTTGCCTTATCAGGAAGGACTGTAGGTCCAGGATTGTTCGACATTATATCCATACTAGGCAAGGAAGAATGCTTAAGAAGAATGGATAAAGCAATTGCGTTTATCAACAATCTATAAAGCTATTACTCATAAGAAGTTTTACTTCTTATGAGTTTTTTTATTTGCAACACTTGACAATTAAAAGAAAAGGATTTATACTTATTAAGTAGTTCGTTCCGAGATGGTGTAACGGTAGCACATGTGACTCTGGATCACATTGTTTAGGTTCGAATCCTAATCTCGGAGCCATGGCCCCATGGTCAAGCGGTTAAGACGTCGCCCTCTCACGGCGAAAACAGGAGTTCGAGTCTCCTTGGGGCTGCCATTTGGTATTATTTAAAACCCACCTTAATGGTGGGTTTTTTGTTATTTAGCTCATTGCTGCAAAGATGAATTTGATTCCAGCTTATCCATTACTATCTCCGCCAGTTCTTCCATTGAAACTGTCCCATTGGAGTAACTTAAGTATATTACCTGTTTTCCACATCTGCACAACAATATAATTTCATCTTCTATTTCAGTTCCGTAAGCTATACTTAGGTCGCTTTCTCTTCGAACTGATATGAGGCTTAAAGGATTTCTATTTGATTCTCTATATAGTATATCGCCTAATAATCCTTCTGCAATAAAGTCAAATCTGGCTAAATAGTAATCAGATATTAAGTATGACCAGTTTTTAGCATTATTTGCATTGTCGTTAAGCATAACTGTTTCCATTATTGTATATTCCTTTGGTATAAAAAGGTTCCACTTCTTATATAGAACATTGCCATAATCAATATTGTCGCCTCTAAAATATAATCCTTTGACATGATTAACATGTTCCTTTTCTATATATTCCACAGTAGCTATTGGAATGCTTTCCAGGTTTTCTACTTCATCTAATCTTATTTTTTCATACTGTAATGCCTTATATATCCCGCCTGATACTATAGTTAATACTAGAAGTAAGTATAATCCTCTTCTCAATATAAACTTGCTTTTTAAAAGCGTGAAATCTCCCTGATGCCTTAAAAATTCGTTGCTGCCCAGAATCTTTTCCAGCTTCTCCAGGCTTCTTCTTCCTCTGTTTCTACTTAAAATAAGCAGGATGAGAGAAATTACTGATATGAAAGTATCTCCATCATTCAACGATAGGTAAAAATTTTTTCTGATAAATAGCCTATCATATAATATGTAAAAAACAACTCCAATTCCCGCTATAGAAAGAATTATATTTGTTAACCTTCTGCCATTCATTTTATTATTGGCTTCTTTTATTGCCAATTTTTGTTCTTCTGGGGTATCGTATAATTCCTTTAAATTTGAACCCTCCGGTGATGAGAATATTAAAAATGAATCCTTTTCACAGACAAAATTCCAGCCTTTTGTCCTTAATTTTGCAATCCTTCCTTCCTTTTTGTCCTCATTCACTACATCAATTCTGTAGTTCAGATATTGAGGCTTTCCTTCCTTAAAATATGCAAAGAATTTGCCTACTTCCTGAAGGTGGAGTCCTAATCTTGACATTTCAGAGAAATATTCTTCATACTCCTGAATATTGTAAAGCTCACCAAAGAGGGCTTTTCTGACTAATCTGTCCATAATGCCTAAACTCCTTCTTAAGCAAATATAATATTTTAACTATCCTTACCTCTCTCTTTTCTACATCTTCATTTGATAGCAGGATAGTTGCAACTCTGGATTTCGCATGTTTCATCAGTTCCGTGCCAATTCCCTGTCTCCTATGTTTTTCATCTATGCAAATATTTGAAACCCTTATTCAATACATTTGATTTCATATCATCATATATCCAATGAGTATGTCAAACAGGTATCTGTTCTCTTAAAACCTACTTCTTCACAGACTGCAATCCTTTTTTTATCATCTTTTCCTATCATAAACAATAATTCATAAGTACCACTGCTAAAGGCATGGCTAATTCCTTTGTTAAGAAGAGCTTTTTCCAGATGAATGCTTTCCTTTTCCACACTTAAGAAATATATTTCATCAACCTTCTTATTGAATTTGCCTAAAACTATGGAACCGATAACTCTGTCATTTTCCAATGCTATGAGTATATCAAACTTATCCAATGCATCTATTAGTTTTTTCCCTGTCCAGTAGACATTCGAATTCATTCTGTCATGGTGTTTTATAAAATCCTCATAGTATTTTTCATTTAAATAGATAACATCATCTGTCATAGGGAAGCTCTTAAAATTATCATTTTTTATTCTATATTCATAGTCAAAGCCTATTAATTTGGCTCCAACTGACTCCATAAACTCTATGGCTTGTACATTTTCCTCCGGATAAGCTGCATCAAGAAGGTATCCCTTATATTTATCTCTTATATGTTTAAAGAATTCATTTGCCACAGCTACATAATTATCTTCAGCAAAAACACCACCAACAAACTCAAGATACATATCCTCCGGTTCCACTAATAATGCCAGTAAACCTAGAATTTTACTTCCATCTGTTGAAATGAGCAGTTCATCATCAGAATGTTTAATCATCCTTTCAAATTGTTTTATGATACTTTCATAATCAGTTGGGAATGCCTTGCACCTGTGCTGTGGCATTGAATTCAATTTATATGCATATTTAGCCACTGTCTCTAATTGAGAATTATAAGCACTTATTATCACCTCTTCACATCCTTTCTCATATGGCAGGCATTCAAACAGCCCTTTATAAATTCTCTAAAACTGCTTAATCCATTCCAGTTCGAGAAGAATTCCTCCAAATAAGTTTTAATTTTTAAAAAACACTGGCTGCAAAGCAAACTATAGTAATCCACGTTTTCCTCTACTAATGAAGCATACTTAAACCATATATCATGAATTATGGTACTGGATTGGATTTTATCAATCATAGCAGGAAGTTTTTCCAGCCAATGAATCAGCTCATAATTCTTTTCATCAGGATTAACCTGACCAAGACTATCTATATGGTTTAAAAACTTTTGAAAATCTAGGTATCTCTTTGTCACAGGTACTTTCTGTAAGGTCATATCCTGAAGCAGTTAATCCAACAAAAGCTGAAAATATATTTTTATTAGGCATTATTGAATATTGAGTCATATAACTATCTCCTTTATTTTATTTTTAGAGTAATATCTTTTTGCAAAACCTTTGCAAACCCTTTTTCCACCAGCTCTTTAAGGTTGTTTAAAGGCATTTGCCTATAGGTACCATCTTCTTCAAACAGTTTCACTATATTTCCATCAACCTTTGAAACTCTGGCTTTATACATTCTGTCTGAAGCATTAAAAACTATTATATCTCCACTTTCAATTTTCATAATACCCTCTCCTATTTGTAAGCACCATAAAGATCAAGCCTGTTAGAACAGTTTCAACTGTTCAAAAGGCTTATCCTTATCTGCTTTCTCTATATTAAGCTCATGGCTAGCATTGAATTTGATTATTTCATTAATAGTATTCATTGAAGTGCTTTTATCCAGCCAATAGTCCAGTGCATCATCATCTATAATAAGGGGCATTCTGGAATGTATATCCTTCATATATTTATTGGCTTCAGTTGTTATTATTACAAAGGATAACTCCCTGCTCCCCTTATCATCGGTAATTAATTTAAATATCCCTCCTAAGGATATAATTTTCTTATCCTTTAAATATATTTCATGTTTAACCTTTTCCCTATTTTCTTCCTTCCACTCGTAGAACAGGCTGGCAGGAATTATACATCTTGCACTTAGAAAGGAATTCTTAAACATTTGCTTTTCAGATATAGATTCAGCTCTGGCATTTATTACAAGCTTTTTACTGTCATAGAGTGGAAATCCCCATTTTGCAGATTTCAGTAAATTGCCTTCATCCTTCACTATTATTGGAGCCTTTTGAGATGGATAGAAGTCCCCTTTTTCGTATTCGCCAATTTGGCTTTTTATTATCCTGTACTGCCTCAATATATCCTCTATGTCGCTATCAAGCATAAATCTTCCGCACATATACATCACCGATATCATTTTTTATCAAATACTTACCCTTTTATACAATGACTCATTCTATTTTCTTTTCAAAGATTATTTCGTAGCAAAAAGCTCCATACACTCCAGTCTTTTCATTGGCAGGTATAACCACCTGTTTAAGCCTCCATCCATTTTTGGCTTCTTCAGTGATTATCTCCTTAACCTTTTCAAAGGTTGCATCTATTGGGCTTTTCAGCTGCCTTACAAAAGGAACCTTTACAAATTTATATTCGTACACTCTAATATCCTCCTTATATTGACACTCCCCATGACTAAAGTCAGGGGATTCTCTGGTGATTAAACGCCAGTCCATTTCTGGTAGGCAAGTATGACCCAGAGTTAAGGGTGTGTCATCACCCCTCCCTAGGCAGGTCATAT
>Ga0134095_1000125_pt1 | contig 86177 bp, 68 predicted proteins | sample 6_2taG_FD_94449 | JGI IMG/M metagenome (GOLD analysis project Ga0134095, IMG submission 94449) | Switchgrass degrading microbial communities from high solid loading bioreactors in New Hampshire, USA - 6_20_20_110_A2 metaG | ecosystem: Engineered > Bioreactor > Semi-continuous > Anaerobic >... | reverse complement strand
CCGTAATATCACCGGTTTGCGTGTTAAGGAAGTCCGTCATTTCAGCAATCCGATCCCTCTTATCTTGGCGAAGAGCGTTTCTTGAAAGTGTTTCTTGCCTTAAATCTCGCAACCTATAAATTTTGATATGTCAACACTTTTTTGGACACATTTTTACCGACCAATTTATATAATTTCCATGAATTTGTTTACTATTTTAAGATAATTTACTCCATGGGATCTTTTAATCTTGATTGTTTCTTCTTATACTCCATAGGGGTTTGATAATCTAGCGAACCATGTAACTCAACTATAAACTTTCAAAGTTATTGATATGTTACCGCAAGCAATAAAAATAAGGGTCTCCTGACATTACCACATCCAGCAGATCGGCCTCGAGAAAAACCTAATGTCTGGAAACCCTTTATTTACATGCTTTTCAGTTTTTTATTTCTCAACCTTTGACATCAATGTGACGCACTCAACATGTGGCGTTCTTGGAAACATATCCATAAGCTTAACCTTTTCCGCCTTGTACCTCCTTTCCATAAATACCTTTAAATCCCTCACTAGAGTTACCGGATTGCAGCTTACATATACAAAGGTATCAGGATTAAAATCTATAATCTTATTTATTGCCTTTGGGTGAATTCCATCCCTTGGCGGGTCAATTATTACAACATCAGGTTTTTCTTTTAAATTATCAACTTCCTTTAAAACATCTCCTGCTATGAACTCTATATTATTCAGTCCATTTAATTCTGCATTTTCACGGGCCTTTACAACTGCTTCCTCTACTATCTCTATGGCAACTACCTTTTTAGCAACTGTAGCCATAATCTGAGCAATGGTTCCTGTGCCTGAATACAGGTCAAATACTACCTTATCAGCAATATCCCCGGCAAATTCCCTTGCAATGGAATACAATCTTTCTGCTCCAAAGGTATTTGTCTGGAAAAAGGAAAATGGAGATATTTTAAACTTTAATCCCAGAATTTCCTCAGTTATGTAATCCCTGCCGTATAAAAGGCTTAGCTTATCTGCCTTTACAATGTCACCCAAACCATCGTTTATGGTATGAAGTATCCCTGTAATCCTTCCCTTAAGGCCCCTTAGTGCCAATAGCTCCTCTACAAATCCATCTGTATCTATAGTTCCCTGACTTGTAGTTACCAGATTAATTAATATTTCCCCTGTAGATAGTGCTTTTCTTACAACTAAATGCCTTAGTACTCCCTCATGGCTCCTTTTATTATAATAAGGGATATTCTGTTCCCTAAAGTACTCCATGGTTTTCTTTCTTATTGCAGTAAAATCCTCATCTGCAATATTGCAGGCATCGCTGTCTACTACCTCATAAAACCTTCCTCTTTTATTCAGCCCCAGTACCAAGGACCCTCCTTTTTCTGAATCGCCAAAAGTATATTCCATCTTGTTCCTATACCCTTCTACATTTGGGCTTCTCTCTATTCCTAAAAAATCAAAACCCTCTATATTCTCCTTCCTGAACAGGTCCAAAACCAGCTCCTTCTTAAGCTCCAGCTCATCTTCATACAACAAGGTCTGGTAAGTACATCCTCCACATTCGTCTTCATAATCACAGGACAGGTTTTTTTCCAATGGAGACCTTTCCAATACTTCCAATAGCTTTCCTTCAATATAATCCTTCTTCTTTCTTCCTAAAAGGACTTTAACCCTCTGCCCCTTTATTCCGCCTTTGAATATAACTGTTTTCCCCTCATAATCTGCCACTGATTTATTTGGAAACATATTATCTATTATCAAAGTTTCTACTATCTTCTTTTTCTTAGCCATACTCTCACTCCCTCCCAGTTATTATACCAGTATTAGTGCAAAAAAATAAGGGGTATTAAACCCCATATGAAATCTATTATTCAATTATAATCTCCTCCACATGCTTTATCCATCTCTCGCTGAATGGATCACGCCTTATTACCAGACGTAAAGGGCCATCGCCTCCTCTTTTCTTGGACTTCATAGGCTTTCCATCCCTTTCATAGGTCAGATAAACATTATTTGGCTCGTTAATTTCTTCAACCTTCAGTATTACCCTATATCCATCTGAAGCATTGAAGGTTATTCTTTCAGCACTGGAAATATCGATTCCCAACGCTGAAAAAAGCTTTTCAAGCTCAATTCCCTTGTATTCAGTTTCAACAGGCTTTTCGCCACTGCTTCTTATTACAGCAGGGAAAGTAACTGAATCCTCAAAGGAGTATATGTATTCTCCTTTGATAGTTTTCACGTCATCTCCATTTACAATCCTTAATGTTACCTCTTCTTCCCTTGTCAGCAGGAATACCAGTAGAATAACAATTATTGCTGCTATTGGAACAGCTTTTTTTATATTCATATTAACCACCTTATTTCCCTTCCAATGCTTGACTTATCCCACGTCTTACTGCATTTAAGAATCCCCTGCTGGTAGTTGTAGCACCACTTATGGCATCTACACCTATGCTCTGCCTTTCTACTATCTCCCTGGACAGGGTTCTAAATACTTCCTCATAATATCCTGTAGTTTCATTGTGGGATATTACATTGATACCCTTTATTCTGCCATCCTCAACCAATACCTCAACCTTCATATTGCCACCAAATCCTATGCCTGTTCCGGTATATAGCCCATCCTTTAACCCTTCAATCTGCACAAAGGCCTCATTGCCAGCTCTGAAACCTATAAGTGGAAGGAATATAAATATAGCAATTAAAATTGCCAGTGCTGCATTTACATAAGCCCTACTGTTAATTCCTTTTCTTCCAAACTTCAGGCTATGTCCTTCAGTTCCCTTTATGCAATTGGTATTAACGCACTCCATGCACCTGATGCATTCAGGAGATATTTCATCGCCCTTTGGTCCTTCAATACCCACAGGACAGCTTTTCAGGCAATGGGTACATCCGCTGCAGCTTTGTCCCCTTCTAAGCCTTGATGGCCCAATGGCAGTAAGAAGTGCCTGAAAGGCTCCAAGGGGACAGAATACCCTGCAGAAAATTCTCCTGACAAAAAGAGAAACTGCGGATATCAACAGCAATACTATAAATCCTATCCTTATATTAAATCCTAAAAACAGGTTTAAATAGGCTATCCAGGGAGAATAGGGAGATACAATATTCCCAAGCCCCAATATACTTAGTACGATTACCGCAATTAATACAAAATACTTTATCATTTCCGGGTGAAAATATTTCCACCTCTTTAGCTTTATTTCCCTTATGCGAAGCCTACCTCCCAGATACTTAAAAAAATCCTGCAGAGCTCCTATGGGGCATACATATCCACAGAAGAACCTTCCCATAAGGAACGCAGAAATGACTATGGCAACAGTCAGGGCTATGGAGTTGGATATTCCCCTAAACCTGTAGGATGCATCTGTAAAGGCTGATTTCAATGCGCTCCACCCTCCATAGGGGTTCATATCCCCTATGGATAACAGCTTAAAGTCAGTATATTCGTTTATATACAGATAATATATTATCATAATAGCTATTACTGCTAAAGTAATAGCTATTTGAATTATACTTCGCTTTTTTAGCCTCATCTTTTCTCAATCCTCAACAGATTATTTAGTATTTCCTCATTTTCTTTGTAAAGGGATACACTATCCTCATTTTGAACTAAATAGCATTGAAGTATTTCATCAGATGTAAGTTCAGCAGCCCTTTCATCAGTACTAACAGCAATAAATGAGTTTTCCTTATTCCACCTCATGCCTGCTGTCAGCAGCACATCCTCAAGGAGCATTCCTTCCTTCCCGCCTATATCCTTAGTCCTTACCACCTCTGCCATCATTTCAGGAAATATGACTGCATCCTTTGTAGTGGAAAAGTGAGTCATGTGTTTGACATTCATGCCCAACTTGAAATTAGGAGATATGTTCATAGGTGCATTATCCCCTTCAACCTTTATATAGTACCTTTGCTTTACTAAGGAAATGGTCTCATTCTTTATAAGGCCATCCACAGCAGCCATGGTGAAAAATCCTTTTTCATCTACCACATCAAACTTCCTTAATATCTTCCCTACTTCTATGGCCTTGTCCTTGCTGCCATAGTATTCATAATAATAGGGTTCAATGTCCTCCGTCAATGGCTCAAATATGTGAACCTTGTCTATGTCCTTTGGAGATATTTCACTGTAAAGGTCTATATTTGATACCATCTTCACCCAATATGGCCCCAGCTCCTTAGGGACTACCAGCCTAATAGGCTTTTCCTCTTCCTTTATAGGCTTTCCATCTATTTCCCATGCAAGTATTACATCTCCTGACTCCAGCTTTTCCTTATCAATCAGCGTATAGTATCCGTCCCTTCCTGTAACTCCAATGCCTGCAAAATCACTTAGATCCAATCCTTCTTCCTCAAGCACATCCCTTAGGGTTGGCCCCTTTACCCTCATTTCCGTTTCTGTACCTGTGGTATTTATAAGCACTACATCCATTTCAATCTGCTTATACTCCTTAATTCTCTCTACATCTATCCTCATGGAGCCATCATCCCAGTTTATAGCAAAGCTGTTAGTCTCCTTACTCCACATTTCCTGAGGCACTACATCCGGTACACTTGCCATTTCCACTCCATTGTTTAAGTATTGATAGGCTCCAATGGCTGCATTTACTGCATTGACCACTGCCTGGGAGCTGATGGTGGCTCCTGTAACCTGGATTATGTCATGTGGGTCTTCCTTTTCCAGCACTACCAGGTTTAAATACTTGTCCACAGCAATGTTCATAAATCTCTCCAAAAACCAGTCCTTTTCAATATGTTCAGCATAATCTGGAGTTTCCTCATGCTGGAGTATCTGTATTCCTATAAGCTCATCGCTATCGCTGTCAATGGCCACCAATACATCAATGGGGCCGTTATAGCCTACACAGCTTGACACAAAGGCTTTCACCTTGCCGTCAATCTCATAAGCCCTTTTAACAGCAGGAAAGTTGAGGGAAATATACATATCATCGGAAATATACTTTACAAGCTCAATATCCTTGGAGCCGGGATAAAAGGACTCAACTATCTTTTCCTCCTGGGACATGGAATTGTTGGAAATAAATAAAACTACAACAAGTACAATAACTACAGCCAAAAATACAATATAGGATTTTCTGTTCTTCATAATATCATTCCCCTACTCAACAATAATGCGGTCTATGTTTGAAACCCATTGAGGCTTATTGATATCCCCCGGCTCCTTCTGCCCTACTACAAGCTTATATGGAGGTCCTTCTTCAACATCATATTCCTGGCCATTTTCCTCCCAGGCTATTATCATTGGCAGCTTTACATCCGGATTTGTCTCGTCTATGTAGTCCTGTCTTTTTACCTCATCAACTGTAAATTCCATTTCATATCCATCTGTTGCAACTATCCTGACTTTTGCAGCATCAGATGCTATTTGAGCCTTTTCAAGAAGCCCCCACAGCTTAACACCTTTGAACCTGGTATGCTGAGTAGTTCCAAAATTGTTCAAGGAATAGAAATCCCCTTCAAATATCAGGTTTTCCATAGCCTTTAATTCATCCAATGTTAAAGACAATGGATTCCCAACCTTGCCTTCCACCTTAAGTATATTTATGCCCTCTTCAGCAATTTCTTCCTCTTTCTCATTTTCTTCCTTTACTTCTGTACCTGTTTCCTTCTCTGGTACTGCCTCCCCAGACTTTGATTCTCCTTCAAAGGATGGTACACCTTTCCCTTCAGAGTTATCTTCTTGACCCTCTTTCATACCCTGAAGAGCTTCTTCATTGACATCAGTTGTTGATTCTTCCTGTTCCTCCCCTGTATCACCACTTATATCCTTTGATACTTCTTCATCCTTATTTTCATCTATTTCAGTTCCTTCTTCATTAGCTGCAGTAGTATTCTTATCCTTGCCACATCCTGACAAAGTCATGGATAAAGCTAATACAAATATAAGCAATATACTCAAAGCTTTAAACCTCTTCATAATACCCTCCTAATAAGTAATAAGGGAAGACTGTGTAATACTACACAGTCTAATCCCATTATTCTAGTTTTTTAAGAATTCCAACAGTATAGCTGCAGCTTCTCCTCTGGTAACTTCCCTTAGGTTATTTGAAAGTATTTTTTCCTCCAGCTCTTCAATATTTCCGTCTGAAATATTGTTCAGTATAGCCAGTACCTCCATCCTGGTAATAGCCTTATTAGGCCTGAAGGTTCCGTCATCATACCCAACAACAACTCCATTCTTCTTGGCAGCCGACAGGTACTCTAAATACCAGTCTCCAGCCTTTACATCCTTAAATGGAGAAGTTACTACTTCTTCTATATCATGGCCCAATATCCTTACTACCATAGTGACAAATTCAGCTCTTGTAATATTGTCATCTGGTCTAAATCTGTTGCCGCTACCACTTACATATCCCATAGTAGCCATGTTCTCAATATCAGCTCTGTATGGGCTGGACTCTATATCCTCAAATGTAACAGCCTTTGTATAGACTGCAGCTCCGCCATTGGTTCCTATAAACAGATTGCCGTTGTCGTAGTCAAGGAAATATACATTGTTCCATTTCTTTGATGGTAGCTTGTTTGAACCGTTTATCACTTCTACTACATTTCCTATTCCATCTAATTTAACAAGGCCACTAGATTTAGTTGCTATATAGATGTTGTCCCCTTCAGCCAGTAAAAATCTTATATCGTCATCCTCTCCAATTGATGGATACAAATCCTTAGCCTTATATACCGTCCTTTCACCATTTAATATATAGTCTACCTCTCCTTGTCCAAATCCATCTGCATTTCCTGACCTTACAACCCATACTCCGCCTTTTTCGTCCATGGATATGCTTCTTACCCAGTTCACATTAAAGTTTGAGCTGTCAAAGCCTTCATAGGTATCTACAGTTCCATCGGATTTAATATGCTGATATGCTCCTATATATTGTGCGTTATCACCTTCACCAACTACATTTGGATAGAAGCCAACCCATATTCCTCCCTGTCCATCTGGCTCAAGGGCATCTACTGAATAAGGCAGCAATCCTTCATCTTCCCCATAAACAGTCCAGTTGCCATCCTTGTCCACATATACAACTCCATTTTGGGTGCCTATCCACAATCCTCCATTTCCATCCAGTTCAAGCTCCTGAACGAAATTAGCTGGCAGCAATGAGTTTTCTGTATTAAACAGCTTCCAGGTGTCTCCTGTTTTTACCAGTACTCCCTGTGGTGTCAATGCTCCTCCCAGGGTAATCCAAAGCTCTCCATTCTCCCTTTGAGCAATGGCATAGCAGGTATCCACCTTAACTGTACCTAAGTTTTCAGTTTCTATTTCCTTTATTACAGTCCATTTTCCATTCTTGCTTCTAACTGCAAGGCCGCCATTATTTGTTCCAATCCACAGGTTTCCATCCTTATCATATTCCATGCTTCTTACACTGGCTTCAGGAAGCTCCTTACCAGTATCATTCCTATATGCTATCCATATCCTTCCTTCATCTTCCTCTACAGAAAACCTTGACAAATCCAGTTCCTTAACATCTTCCATCCTTGGTTCTTCGTAATCTCCAGTACCTACTACTATACAGTCAGTCCATTTAACCCACATGGATTTGCTTTCCTCAACAATAAGCCTTAATGGACCATTGGCATTGTTGTTTACATATCCAATAGAGCTTTCATCAGGTACAAGAGGATATCCGTCTACTGCATAGGCAATGATGATCTTCTTTAATTCGCCTTTGGAGTTTAATACTCCATTTTTAAGCTGCTCTGCACTTCTGATTATCTGATTGTAGTTTGGTCCGCTAAACACCCTGACACTTGGCACTTCTATGCCTTCCTTCAGCCCTACAACCTCTGTTATAAGGTCCCAAAGCACTATCCCTTCAAATTCGCGGATTCCATCGCCGGTATATACATCCCTTATTGCGTACTTCATCATTGATTCAAGCTGCCTCAAAGTAAAGGTCATAGGCTCCTTAACCTGTGATCCTGTTATCCTTAGAACAGGCCTGTCAAGGTATTCAGTATATACGCCATAGTTATGGTTCCAGCTTGACCTTTCATCTACTCCTGTCTGGGTGCTCTTGCCATCACCTGTTTTTCCTTCTCCCAATGAAATTGGCTCTCCACCGCCAATGATTATCTCTTTAAAGAACTGCACCTGATTTGAACCGTTTGCATCATTGTAGCTCTTCTTTCCAAATATTACCCTTAAAGGTCCGCCATCGTTTCCAAGTCCGGAATTATAGCCTTCATCTGTTGGCCTTGTAACATAGGGGTATCCGTTGAATCCATAGGCTACAAGTACAGGCATGCCTGTATAAAGTGGCTTGTCATTGGAACCATCGTATTTGCCATCGCCTAAGTCCAATGGATTCCTTTCATAATATCCATAAAGGGAGCTATCCTTTATTTCCCTAATGGTCATAGGCTGGAAGTTATAGCCATCTGCTGCTATAAACTGAACAGAGGTATTCTCGTCTATATTTGGATTTAAACCTGCCTTAAGAAGCAAATCCCACAGCGGAACTCCCTTGTAGGTATTGTAGTACCAGAAGTATTCGCTGTTGGAAAGGCTGTATTCAGCCTCATAGTGAAGGTCCTTCATGGCTTCAATATCTGATACCTTGTATTTTATCACCTTATCCATTGCATTCCCGTGGATTAGTATTTCATAGTCTGTATACTTTGGATCATCATAAGGTGGATAGGTATGCTCATATATGTTTTTAGCATCCTTTTCCTCTATGTAGATATAGGCTACATTGGAAAACTCCCTAGCAGTGGATTGGTCCTGCTTATATACAAGCTTAAAACATCCGTTGTCGTTACGCTTATCCTCCTTATAACCTACATCCGTATCCAGATACACCAGAGGAACTTCATTTATTCCGTAGGCTATCAGATAGTTTTCAGTCTCTTCAACAGGTACTGTTAATATTACCTTCCTTGATTTATCCTTGAATATTGCATTCCCTGCATTGTCCCTAACCTTTACATAATTGTCGATAAGGTATTTGGCATTTATACCTTCATAGGTGTTTTGGACTACCTTGTTGCCCATCTTTTCATAGTAGTCTCCTCTTTCCTGTCCTTCAACATCCTCTTCAATCTGCCTTAAGGATATGGCCCTGTATCCTTCAACTCCAGGCCCTTCAATGGTAAATGTAGCACCTGTAATGGCATCTACATTATATGGTGCGCCATCATAGCTTATATGCTTATATGTGGAATCCAATCCTATTCCTTTATTTTCCTTTGGACTGTCTTCTCCAATGGTTATCTTTACTATCCCTTTCCCCCACTTTGACAGGTTCATATCGTCAATGCCGGTTTGCCCAAATACAAGCTTTGGAAAGCCTTTATCCAAATCTGCTTCAGTTATTTCCCTGTCAGTCCATGTAACAGGTGGTGAAAACTTATTCTTTGGAAAATCAGCCAATTCAGCAGTATATCTGGCTATCATTGGCATTATTTCAGTTTTGCTTCTTTCAGTAAAGTCGCTGAAAAAGTAGGTATTTCTAAGCTCGCTTATGGTCTTTGTAAATTCAAATCCATCAGAACATGTAAACTTCACTACATAATCCCTGTCAGTCTTAAGGTTTCCCTCTCCAATGAGCTCAAACAGGTCATATCCCTTAGCCTTTATTATCTTGTGGAATCCCAGGCTATTGTTTCCGGAATATATTCTTTCTATCAGCTTATACTTACTCCAGTCCTTTTCTGTAATTATAACCTCTTCATATACACCTGTACCTGTAATAATCAGGTCTGCATTTGCCGCTTCAGCATAGGACCTAAAATATGCACCCTGGCTTACTATAAGCAAAAATGCCAGCAAAAATGTAACAATTCTTTTATGGAACCTCTTCATAAAACCCCTCCTTTATGCAAATGAGCGAAAGCCAAAGCCATCGCTCATTTGTATTTACATATAAATACCATATCTATTTAAATAAGGTATTGTATATTACAACAGCTGCCTCTGCCCTGTTTACTACCTTCTTAGGCTCAAAATAATGTTCAGCTATTTCAGCAAATACTCCCTGAGCCTCAAGCCATGCCACTTCATGGGCTACCCAGTCAGGAACCAGTTCCTTATCCAAGTAATTTGATTTTTCCATTACAAACTTGTCCATTTTAGCTCTATCTACTATACCTGCTATAACAGCGCCTCTGCCAGCTACTGCTGCCATTTCCTGCCTGTTTATAGGCTGATTTGGCCTAAAGCTTCCATCACCGTATCCATCAAATAGCCCATGTTCATAGGCAGTCTGTACATAGTCAGCAAACCAGTCAGTCTCCTTCACATCAGTAAATGCTCCTTTGTATTTAACTTTTTCATAACCTAAAGCCTCTACCATTATCTTGCAGAATTGAGCCCTTGTAAATTCTCTTTCTGGAGCATATATGTTGTTGCCTACTCCTTCAATTATTCCCCTGCTGTAAAGATGCTGTATTGCCTTCTTGGCAAATTCAAATTCCTCTGTAATATCTGTAAATATATATTCTGCAGGTATTTCTTCAACTGGTTTTTCCTCTTCTGATTGAGCTGGTACCATAGCCTCTCCAACTGTAATCCTTACTACCAGCTTAAATACTGTTCCAAATTCATTTTCCTGTCTAACCTTTCTGTAAACAGCAATCTCTTCATTATCCGGGTTTTCGTCGTTGTCTATGGCTTCTCCATTTATTTCATAGGCCAGTACATATTTTAGATCTTCATTGAATATGTCCTCCAGATATTGTGGATCAACTGGGTAGCCATCAGAAGTTTCAAAGTTTACCACTGCATTCTCATAAGTCACACCAGCTAATTCTCTCAGCACATATGCCAAGCTGACACCTTTTACATGTACTGACTTTTGTCCCGATTTGCTGTAATATATGTATTCTTCATCAATTTGAGCTTCCTCAGGCATATTCCTTAAATCCTCCAGACTTAATTTAAGTACTGTATCCCCTGCCACAATTTCCACAGCATAAGCTTCTTCTGCAAACACAGCAAAGCTTGGAAGTACCAATAATACTGCTAGTAAAAGCATCATCAATCTGGATTTTCTCTTAAACATACTTAACTCCACCTTTCTTTTTTATTTTAAATCTCGCTTATATAGGCGAGAGTATTACTGCTGACCCTTAGTTAAAGTGGAATTAAAGAAACAAAATAAACAGTACTCCCAATGGAAATACTGCTTAAGCTCTGTTCTCCTTTCCACTGGGAGGCTTGACCGTTTCCAATCAAACCCTAACGGCAATAAAACCATAAACCTAAGTTCACAGGTTATATTGCTCGGAGAAAACTATCAGTTTTTGATAACAGCTTGTCTATCATAAATAATGATATAACAAATTCTGCGCTTAATCAATATTATTTGGAATATTTAATCTTTTTCAACTTTTCTCCACATATCACTTTCTTTCAGTGTTAAATTTATCTATAATAAGAATATAACAAAATTTCACTTTATTCAACAAAAGTTCGAAATATTACAAATTATATAGTAATCTAATGTTATAATACTTAAGAGGTGTTGCTATGGAAGATAATATAAAATGTATAAGTACATCCTGTACATTGGACTGCTGGGATTCATGTTCCATTGTAGCCAAAGTTAAAGACAATAAAGTTCTGGCCATAAAGGGAGACCCAAGAAATCACGTAACAGGCAGCTTTTTGTGCAAAAAGGGAATGAAACATATAGATATGATGAACCACCCCGACAGACTAAGAAAGCCCCTTGTAAAGGAAAATAATGAGTGGAAGGAAACCACATGGGATGAAGCTCTGGACCTGGTGGCATACAGACTTGATGAGCTAAGAAAAACATATCCTACCACAGCCCTCCTTCACTGGAATCATGGAGGAAATGTTGGGCTTTTAAAGAATATAGAAAGCAGGTTCTTCAATGCCTATGGCGGAGTAACGGTTCCCGTTGGAAGCCTTTGCGCCGGAGCAGGCAATGAAGCTCAAAGATATGATTTTGGCAGACCCTTAAGCCATGACATTAAGGATGTTGTAAACTCAAAAACTATAATCATCTGGGGAAGAAACCCCATGAATACAGGCGTTCATATGGTTCCTTTTCTAAAGGAAGCCAAAAAAAAGGGAGCATTTATCATACTTATAGACCCTATAGAGACAGAGACAAGAAAATTGGCAGACTTCTACATAGCACCATATCCCGGAACAGATGGGGCTCTGGCTCTGACCATTGCCAATGTATTGATTAAGGAAGGATTAGCTGATAATGAATTCATAAGCAAATATACTTTGGGCTTTGAGGAGTTTAAGGAATATGTAGACCAGTTCACCCTGGAGGAAGGATCATCAATTACCGGAGTACCCAAGGAAGACATACTGTTTGTTGCAGAAAAATACAGCAGAAATAAACCTTCCGCCATAATTTCAGGATTTGGGGTTCAAAGGTATACAAATGGAGGATATACCATAAGGGCTATTGATGCTTTAGGTGCAATAACAGGAAACATTGGCATTAAAGGTGGAGGAGTAAACTACAACAACCGCATAATGGATGATTATGTTGACTATGACTTCCTATTAGGTGAATCCTTAAGAAAGCACCACAGAACTGTTACCAGGCCTAAATTTGCTGATTTCCTGTTAACTGAAAAAGACCCTGAAGTAAAAATACTCTTCATTACCAGGGCAAACCCCATAACCCAGTGCATGGACACTCAGAAGATGATAAAGGCCTTTGAAAAGGTTGAGTTCAAGGTAACTATCGACATGTTTAAGACGGATACTGCCAACCTTTCGGATGTCATACTGCCCTGCAGGCATTTCCTGGAGGATGTAAATGTAATATGCCCTTCAGCATGCCACAATTACCTGAATTTATGCAACCCAGTTGTTGAACCAGACCCCTGGGTGCCTTCAGAACTTTGGATTTTCAATGAATTGGCAAAAAGGTTAAACCTTGATAACTTCCCCATTAAGGACCATTACTGGTGGATTGGAAGGGTACTTAAGCCTCTCAAGGAGTTAAAAGGCATTTCTTTAGAAGATTTGAAAAATGGGCCAATAGATATAGCAGGTGCTGATAGGATCCCCTGGGAAAACAGAAAATTCAAAACCCCCAGCGGAAAATTCGAGTTCTATTCCACTACAGCAAAAGAGGAAGGCTTCGAACCGCTGCCTATATATAAGCCTATTTCAGTCAGACCCAGCAAGGAATATCCTTTTTACCTGTTAACTCCGCATACTAAAGATTCCCTCCATTCGCAGCATTTTGTAATGACTGGTGAAGGTGAAATCCCTGTTGCGTATATAAATAGGGAAGTAGCATTAGAATTAAATCTATTGGAAGGTGACCTTGCAGAAGTCTATACTGAAACCGGAAGCCTTAAGTGTAAAATTGAATACAGTGAAAACCTTAGAAATGACGTAATAATGATATACGAGGGCTGGTGGCTGCAGAAAGGGGGAGGGGTAAACAAGCTCATCCCTGAAAAGTATTCCGGCATAGGAAAGCATGCCGCCTACTATGAATGCGTATGTAATATAAAAAAGGTTTCTCATTAGGAGAAACCTTTATTTGTCCCAGAATTTCCCTAAATAGCAAGATATGTCTTTTTCGCTCCTCACCCTTATATAGTGCATCCATCCCTTTGGGAAAAGCCTTAAATACCTTTGGGTAGTAAATCTCTCATCTATTAAAAGCAGCGCTCCCCTGTCAGTTTCACTTCTTATGACCCTTCCTGCTGCCTGCAAAACCTTGTTCATTCCGGGATACATATAGGCATATTCAAATCCCTGCCCGTTTTCAGAATTAAAATAGTCTCTGATTATATCCTGCTGATGACATATCTTTGGCAAGCCTACTCCTATAATAACAGCCCCAATGAGCCTGTCGCCAATTAGATCTATGCCCTCTGAAAATATGCCTCCCATTACTGCAAAGGCTATCATGGATTCATCAGGGCTGTTGCTAAACCTGTTTAAGAAAATCTCCCTTTCAGATTCATCCATGGAGGTATTCTGAATAATAGTAAATACATGGGGATTTCTCTCTGTGAAAGCTTCATATATCCTTTCCATGTATTCGTAGGATGGGAAAAATACAAAATAGTTCCCCTTTCTTTGAGAGGTAAACTCTTCAATGTATTTTACTATATCCAGATAGGTGTCCTCCCTATCCTTGTACTTTGTGGATACTCCGTCACCAATTAACAGGCATAGATTATCCCTGGGAAAAGGCGAGGGAAAACTGATGGTATAGTCATCTCTATTTCCACCCAGAACATTTCTGTAGTAATCCAAAGGCGTCAAGGTAGCAGAAAAGAATACTGCAGCTCTTCCCCTTTTAAGAGCCTCCGCCAGTAGATAGGAGGCGTCTACGCAGAAAAGCTTTATAACAATATCATCCTCCAGCTTTTCAATATAGGTTACATATCTGGAATCATAGAGTTCAGATATGTTTATAAACTTTAAAAGGTCAAAATACAACTCGCTTATTTCCTCGTAAAGCTTATGCTGCCTTTCCTTTAAAAGCCACTCCTCCAGTTGGTTGATAAGCTTTCTTATAGGGGAATATAAGCCATTTATCTCCTCTTTCTGGTAATAAAAATCTCCCTTTAAGTACTCCCTTTTTATCCTGTTTATGGCATTGTTGCATCGGTTAAAGCTGCTTGACAGCTCAGGAAAATCCTCCTTCAACTCTTTCTTGTACTTTAAAAAAGGAGATTTGCGAACCTCTGCAGAGAACATCTCCCTTGAACGGTCCACCAGATTATGGGCTTCATCTATTAGAAACACATAATCTCCCTTTGTTTCAAAGAATCTCTTAAGGTATACACTTGGATCAAAAACATAGTTATAGTCGCATATTATCACGTCGCTAAACAAGCATAAGTCCAGGGAAAACTCAAAGGGGCATACCTTATATTTATCTGCATACCTTAAAACTACATCTCTAGTTATCATATCCTCGTTATTGAGAGTATCCAACAGTGCATCGTTGACCCTGTCATAATGCCCCTTTGCATAGGGGCAGTCCTCAGGATTGCATTTGACTTTGTCATTTCTGCATACTTTTTCCTTGGCAGTTAAAACTATGGACTTTATCCTCAATCCCTTACAGGCCATATGATATATTGCGTTTAATGCAACCTCTCTTGTTATGGTCTTTGCAGTAAGATAAAATACCTTTGAAGTAAGGCCTTCTCCCAATGCCTTTATGGCAGGAAAAACAGTTGAAATGGTCTTTCCTATACCTGTAGGTGCCTGTGTGTACAGCTTTTTGCCATTCATTATGGTCCTGTAAACAGAGACTGCCAGTTCCCTTTGCCCCTTTCTGTAGCTTTTGTAGGGAAAGGAAAGCTCCCTTATGGAATCGTCCCGTACAACTCCCCAGTAGTAAGTCAGGTTGGCCCACTGTACATATTTATCAATTAAGCTCATAAAGAATTCTTCCAGCTCTTCAAGTCTATAACTCTTTATAAACTTCTTCATTTCATCAGTATCTATATTTATATAGGTAATCTGAACCTGCAGCTCTTCTATATTATGTTTTTTTGCATATATATAGCCATAGCACTTTCCTTGTGCCCAGTGGAGGAGGTTGTAATCCTCCTGAATTTCATCCAGGGGCTTTAAGGTACTCTTTATTTCGTCAATTGTAACTTTTTCACCTTCTTTTATAACGCCATCAATTCTTCCTTCTATTTCTATGCTGAAATTATCATACTCCAGCAAATGCCTTACAGGTACTTCTGCTTCATATTCATCTCCATAGAAGTTCTGCACTCTCTGGTGAGCCCTTGTCCCCTCCACAGCTCTTGTACTATTGGTAAATCTAATGTCAATATCTCCGGAACGCATCACGAATTCAACCAGGTTTCTCACTGATATTTTTATATGATTAGACAATATAATCACCCTTCAATAAGTGGTGATTATATTATATACCATATTATTGCTCCTTTCCATTATGGCAAAAGAAGCCTTTATGGTTTCATCCCTTAAATTCTCTGTATACAGGATAGGACCTGATGAATATATAAAAAATACTTTAATCGAAAATATAAATTATCTATATGATCAGTTTGACGAAATATGCTACTATCTCTCAAAACATTTTATTAAGGACCCTTTGGTCAAAGAGTTTGTCTATGATATACTTAAGCGGAAAGATATACCATATAATTACATAATCGCAATTATATTTAAATATTTTTCTGAGATTATAGATTTTGATGAAGATATATATTCCAAATACTATAAAGGGCAAAAAAATAAAGATTGGTATATTAGATATTTTATGCTGGATTGGATATACCTAAAAAATCCGGATATATTGAGTTTGATTGATAAAGATGACAACAATATAGTAAGTAGGAAATTATACTATTATAAATATATCTATATAAAAGGTGAAAAGTAAGCGTATAATAAAAGATGGATGGCATAATAATAGGGATATCTGTATGATATCCCTATAGGTTTAATCTATTTTACATGTTTTCTGTACCAATTCATCCCAAGGCATCATTAAGTCTAATACTTTTGGATTGGACCTAAAATCAAATCCTGGTAGCCTTGATAATAGAAATTCTAAATATTTGTAGGGGTTTAGTCCATTAGCCTTTGCTGTTTCAACCAGTGAATAGACACATGCACTTGCTTCAGCTCCTCGTGGACTACCACAAAACTGCCAGTTTTTCCTTCCTACTGTAAATGGTTTTATACTGTTTTCAGCTATGTTATTGGAGATAAGGCAGTTCCCATCTTCAAGATATGTCTGTAGCTTTTCTTTATGGTTTAAGGCATACTGAAGAGCCTTACCAATTTTAGATTTGGGAAGTACTTTATCAATTGAATTTTCTGCCCACGACCAAAAGGCATCTAAGATAGGTTTTTCCTTCTCTAGACGCATTCTTTTCCTTTCATCGGCTGTTAAGTTCTTAAACTTTCTTTCCCAGTCAAACAGCTGATTACAATATGCTATTCCTGTTGCAGGTAAGGTAGCTTCAGGGCTATTCATGTCTTTTGGCAGGGCATCTGTGAAATACCTCCTAACATGAGCCCAACATAAACAGTGATGGACATCTTCAATTTTCCCGTAACCACTGAATCCATCGGTATGTAAATATCCATTAAATCCTTTTAAGAATTCCCTGGCATTTTCCCCTGCTCTACCAGTAGCATACCGGAATACCCTGATTCCTCTTTTTGAGTTTTCTGATGTAGAATATACCCACATGTAGGATTTAGTGGTATTTTTCTTACCTTCTTCATTTAATACCTGTACAGGGGTTTCATCAGCATGCAGATATTTCTCCTTAAGAAGTTCCTCTCGTAGTTTCTCTACTAAAGGAATTAGCCACTCCTCAGAGGTTTTTATGATCCAGTTTGATAGTGTTGCACGACTTAATGAAAAGCCCATCTGCTTCCATTCTTTCTCCTGGCGATATAGAGGAACTGATTGTACAAATTTCTGATACATAGTCCACGCTACGCTGGAAGCTGTAGCATAGGAATGTTGAAGTACAGGCTCTGGCGTATATGGATTATATACTCCTGGCCTGTTCTCTTTCTTACATCTTTTACATTCATAAGTTTCCTGATATATGTTAACTATGCTGATTTCCGCAGGTACATATTTGATTTCTGATCTTAAGAACTTCTTTCCTAATACTGATAATCTCTCGCCATCAATTGGGCATACTCTTTGAGATTCATCAAGCTTGTAGACATGATCCTGTTGTGGAATATCCTTAAAAGCTTCTTTTCTCTTGTAGCCTTTTCTTGTCCTTTTTACTGGCTCTTCAAATGGAACTGGTTCAGGAACAGAAGAATCGGTTTCTTTTTCTGCCTCATTGAATAATCCTAATGAAATATCACTAATTACTAACTGGCCATCTATTACAGAAGTTTTCTCAGTTTTTCTTCCATAAAGCTTTTTTATGAGATATTCTATATTCTCATTAGCTTTTCTCAGCTCTTCCTTAAGATTTTCAATGATTTTATTTTGTGATTTAATTGTATCTTGAAGTGCTTTTATCAAATAGTTTTCGTTCATTGGGATTTAGCCTTTCTTTTTAAGTATCAATGAGACTATTATACCATTTTCTGATCTATACTTAATCCTTCAATTAGCCATCTAAATTGTTGGGGTGTTATTTCTCTAACTTCTTCTGCTGTTCTAGGCCATTGGAAAATCCCATCTTCCAGTCTTTTGTACAGTAAAAGGAATCCATCTCCCTCCCAATAAAGTGCCTTCATTCTATCTTTTTTTGTACCACAAAACAGAAACAGCGCATTCTCAAATGGATCCAGATTGAAATTCTGAACAACTATAGCAGCAAGACCATCTATGGATTTTCTCATATCTGTCTTGCCACAGGCAATATATATTCGTATATCGTCAGGAAATCTTATCTTCATCTCTTAAGGATTCCCAGTAGAGCTTCTAATGTATCTGGATCTGCACCATTTAGAATTTCAATTTCAATCCCATTTGAGCGTAGTATAGCACAAATCTCCTGATGATTAAACCCTACCTTATCAAAACCAGGTTTAACTTCTACAAACTGAGTTTGTCCTGTAACCGCCAGAGTTCCTGCTTTAATTAATGAATCTTCACGGATTATTCTTAACCAGTAATAGTATTGAGTAGGAGAAATATGATTTTCCTCACACCACTTACGAATAGGCAAACCACTTTCTTTTTGACTTTTTATTAATTCTATCCATTTTGCTTTTAGCATTTCATGACGGCTCTGTTTCATAGTTGTAATAATATCATCTCCCTTACAGTTTCAGAGTTGGCAAAGTTACTTTGCTGACTTTGAAACTACTGTTGGGAGTATTATCTCATAATCTTACATACTTTTAAATCCATGGGATTATTGACCGCTTACGTTCTATTAAAGGCTAGGCACAAGCGAAGGCAAAACCATAGCAGAAAAATTTACATTCTACTGTAGTTCTATTAAAGGTGAAGCATTATATCAAAACTTCTCAGCCATTTTAGAATTTACATTCTACTGTAGTTCTATTAAAGGTACCCATTTAGGCAGTAATATGTTAAAAGAAAGGGGATTTACATTCTACTGTAGTTCTATTAAAGGTCCGCTGACACCAACCTTAGGCGGCGGTAGTTAAATTTACATTCTACTGTAGTTCTATTAAAGGTTGTCGGTCTATTGGATTTTATTACTGGTGTATTTAATTTACATTCTACTGTAGTTCTATTAAAGGGGTTGGGACGATGAAGAAGATGTTCCCGGCTGGTTTATTTACATTCTACTGTAGTTCTATTAAAGGCTGACGTTTTTAGGTTCGTATACACGCTTCCAGTTCATTTACATTCTACTGTAGTTCTATTAAAGGAAATGCAAGACGTGGGCAGCAATATAATGGTTTAGAATTTACATTCTACTGTAGTTCTATTAAAGGGAGCAGCACTAGATACTACTTCTTTAGTTTATTCAGCATTTACATTCTACTGTAGTTCTATTAAAGGTGCTAGTATCTTTGTTACTGGTACGCCTACATAAGTATTTACATTCTACTGTAGTTCTATTAAAGGGTTAAATCAAATGCTACTGATATACCAGTTAAAAATATTTACATTCTACTGTAGTTCTATTAAAGGTGTTTTTAAATAATAGTATACAAAATACAGAAAATAATTTACATTCTACTGTAGTTCTATTAAAGGTAATTGAATCTAATATAATTGGCTCTATAGTAGCTATATTTACATTCTACTGTAGTTCTATTAAAGGTGGGATACGTTCCCTTACGTCCATATCTGCATGTATATTTACATTCTACTGTAGTTCTATTAAAGGTATAAAATTGTAATTGTTTGTTTTCCCATCTACTATTATTTACATTCTACTGTAGTTCTATTAAAGGGAGGAAAAATGCGACGGGTATGGAGACCCATACCCATATTTACATTCTACTGTAGTTCTATTAAAGGCCTCATAGGTAAGCTATAAACTTAAGCCTTGAACAAATTTACATTCTACTGTAGTTCTATTAAAGGAAAGCATTCACAGATTGTACACCATTTATAAATGTTATTTACATTCTACTGTAGTTCTATTAAAGGTTCCTATTTCCAGCGTGATAAGCTATTTCATCTAAATTTACATTCTACTGTAGTTCTATTAAAGGTTATCCAAGACAGCGTTACCGGAAAATTTTACAAAATTTACATTCTACTGTAGTTCTATTAAAGGCGTGCATCCATGCGGCAACGCTGGCACGCTGATAACAATTTACATTCTACTGTAGTTCTATTAAAGGAAAATTAGTAGGAACTAAACAAAAAGTCTACTATCCTATTTACATTCTACTGTAGTTCTATTAAAGGGATAATTACGAGATAGAACTAAAAGGAAATAAAGTAATTTACATTCTACTGTAGTTCTATTAAAGGCAATATCAATTTGCTATTTTATTAACTCTTTCTACATTTACATTCTACTGTAGTTCTATTAAAGGCTAACTGTATAAGCAAAGAATCCTTCATCATAATCTATTTACATTCTACTGTAGTTCTATTAAAGGGACGAAGTCCTAAAACATCTTACTGCTGCAATGAGATTTACATTCTACTGTAGTTCTATTAAAGGTTTAGATGAAGTAGCTTATCATGCAGGCACATCAGCATTTACATTCTACTGTAGTTCTATTAAAGGTATCAACTCCACCATGTTCAGGGTCATCAATCTTAAATTTACATTCTACTGTAGTTCTATTAAAGGTGTTGGCTCCTGCAGTTACACCAGCTACCCATGCGGATTTACATTCTACTGTAGTTCTATTAAAGGGAATCCATACACTGAATTCATCAACAACCATTGGTTTATTTACATTCTACTGTAGTTCTATTAAAGGTTTCTTTATGAGTAATAAAAATTTCGATAGCTTTATTATTTACATTCTACTGTAGTTCTATTAAAGGTATCACAAAGTCTATAGCTATAACTAAAAAATATGGATTTACATTCTACTGTAGTTCTATTAAAGGCTTGACCTTGCGACGTATAAATGGTTCTAATTCTTCATTTACATTCTACTGTAGTTCTATTAAAGGTATCTTCACCGATGCCATTGGAAGCAATGAATCTCACATTTACATTCTACTGTAGTTCTATTAAAGGCTTTTATCGAGGTCACGTCAAATACCGCTTTCCCCCATTTACATTCTACTGTAGTTCTATTAAAGGAGCATAAAATATACCTGTTTTCCAATCTCCTTCTTGATTTACATTCTACTGTAGTTCTATTAAAGGTTAGACCAAGAAAGAGCAATTCAAAGACTAAAAAGTTATTTACATTCTACTGTAGTTCTATTAAAGGGGTCATAGAATGACACAGCACAAAGTAGTTGGAGCAGATTTACATTCTACTGTAGTTCTATTAAAGGTGACAACATTAATAAAGTATAGTAATATATATTTATTTACATTCTACTGTAGTTCTATTAAAGGTCAATATCTCCTATATCAAACGTTACACCATATTTCTATTTACATTCTACTGTAGTTCTATTAAAGGATTTACAGCTTTGTTAAGGCAACGCACATCTATTTCAATTTACATTCTACTGTAGTTCTATTAAAGGTCATTTCCTGCAGCAAAACGACAATGCCCCTATCTCCATTTACATTCTACTGTAGTTCTATTAAAGGTTATGCAGCTATAGGAAATATTTTATTTACTGTAGAATTTACATTCTACTGTAGTTCTATTAAAGGTCTATCAAAAAATAATGGAATTTCTGCAACTCCTCTATTTACATTCTACTGTAGTTCTATTAAAGGTTATCAGATTCATATTTCTTTTCCTTACTATTACAAATTTACATTCTACTGTAGTTCTATTAAAGGCTTACCTGTGTGTTGCCAGTGACTGTTTCGGTCTTCATTTACATTCTACTGTAGTTCTATTAAAGGCAGCTACATTAATTGGAGTCTCGGTGATGATTAGGATTTACATTCTACTGTAGTTCTATTAAAGGGCAGCTATTATTTCATTCATCCCTGGCAATTCTCCATTTACATTCTACTGTAGTTCTATTAAAGGTAACTTTAAATGTTCTAATAATCGTATTATTGGCACTATTTACATTCTACTGTAGTTCTATTAAAGGTGAATGATTGTCTAACCTTTTCTCTGCAACATCTAATATTTACATTCTACTGTAGTTCTATTAAAGGATTTCATCAAATTCTGGAGATATACCTGTTACAACGATTTACATTCTACTGTAGTTCTATTAAAGGAAAAAAAATCCATATATATGGTATAGAAGGATATTTATTTACATTCTACTGTAGTTCTATTAAAGGGAAGTACACCTAAATTTTGTGTAATTGAATCAACAATATTTACATTCTACTGTAGTTCTATTAAAGGCCATAATAATTAAAAATATTAGAATCAGGTATTTGGTATTTACATTCTACTGTAGTTCTATTAAAGGCTGAAGGAGGAGTTAAATTCCAATTAGGCTCATATACATTTACATTCTACTGTAGTTCTATTAAAGGTAATATTCATCTTCACCTTCTAAATACCCATCATCATTTACATTCTACTGTAGTTCTATTAAAGGCTATTTGCATAAAGTTAGAATCTAAAGCTATCTTATATTTACATTCTACTGTAGTTCTATTAAAGGTATCTACTTTTTCTAATGCTCTCCTAAATGCTCCATTTACATTCTACTGTAGTTCTATTAAAGGTAAATTCCCATCTTTTGTTGATGCTATAGTTCTTTCAATTTACATTCTACTGTAGTTCTATTAAAGGCCTAAGCCACCACTTCCACCAGTAGCTAGATTTTGTATTTACATTCTACTGTAGTTCTATTAAAGGGCATCGTGTCCATCATCTCTTCCTTCGTAATATACATTTACATTCTACTGTAGTTCTATTAAAGGGGAGCAAACTCTTATATATGAGGATTTAAGGAGGTAATTTACATTCTACTGTAGTTCTATTAAAGGCAAAGGTTCTCCCTCTTGCGACAAAACAGGATTTACATTTACATTCTACTGTAGTTCTATTAAAGGGGACAGCCAACAGCAGACTTTATAAACATTGTCGTAATTTACATTCTACTGTAGTTCTATTAAAGGTCCGTGTTGAGCCTCAATAATTGCAACTTTATCATCTATTTACATTCTACTGTAGTTCTATTAAAGGGTATACCTGAAAACCGCAACGCTTGGCATGCAGGTGAATTTACATTCTACTGTAGTTCTATTAAAGGCGCCATTTGTTATTTGCCATCAGACCGCCACCTCTCTAATTTACATTCTACTGTAGTTCTATTAAAGGTAAGATGCTTGCATGACAGGGTGAACAGAAGTGAGAATTTACATTCTACTGTAGTTCTATTAAAGGTGCCCATGATAGCCATTAACTACCGCCACCAAGTGTATTTACATTCTACTGTAGTTCTATTAAAGGTCTCTAAATGCTACTCTTATCTTTTCAACTACATTATCATTTACATTCTACTGTAGTTCTATTAAAGGTAAACTGCCAACTACCCATATCGTTAGGGAATAGTAATTTACATTCTACTGTAGTTCTATTAAAGGTAGGGTTACAGTATCAATGTTTTTCCGAACTTCTTCATTTACATTCTACTGTAGTTCTATTAAAGGGCCGGGTACGTTTACAAGTTTTTACTTAGTTTCTAGATTTACATTCTACTGTAGTTCTATTAAAGGCTATGACTTATGAATTGGAAAGAATACGTAAAAAATAATTTACATTCTACTGTAGTTCTATTAAAGGGCCTACGCAGGAATAGATTATTCAACTTTCAGAAGGATTTACATTCTACTGTAGTTCTATTAAAGGTGTTAGAGCGTGTATAAGACCAAGAGTAAAAGCTATATTTACATTCTACTGTAGTTCTATTAAAGGTTAGGAGGGGTTAGAATGTTTAAATGTGAATTTTGATTTACATTCTACTGTAGTTCTATTAAAGGGAATATTATACAGTAGTAATTCCAATAGATGAAAACATTTACATTCTACTGTAGTTCTATTAAAGGACTGACTCATTATGCATATGATTGTAAAACAGTATTATTTACATTCTACTGTAGTTCTATTAAAGGTTCCCACTCCCTACATACTGGTATATTATTAGTAAGACATTTACATTCTACTGTAGTTCTATTAAAGGCCTTGAGGCTGCAGTCAATTATTTCAGGATGTGAGATTTACATTCTACTGTAGTTCTATTAAAGGTATTCCTGAGTATTGCTCGTTGCTGCTTCCTGCTGCATTTACATTCTACTGTAGTTCTATTAAAGGGTATATCCAGAAGACTATAACCCTATTTTAGAATACATTTACATTCTACTGTAGTTCTATTAAAGGTGAAGCTGCCCATTCCTAAAAATGTAGTAGTGTTCCGCATTTACATTCTACTGTAGTTCTATTAAAGGTTGCTATAATATAGTTAGAAATATAGAAAAGAAGAAAATTTACATTCTACTGTAGTTCTATTAAAGGAAATCTGCTATAACTAAATTGAAGGTTGCAGAGTCTCATTTACATTCTACTGTAGTTCTATTAAAGGCTAAAAAAGGCTTATCCTAACTTCGAATCAGTTGGTATTTACATTCTACTGTAGTTCTATTAAAGGGGGGCTTACGCACATCATGATTGAGTGTAACTACAGATTTACATTCTACTGTAGTTCTATTAAAGGAAGATATTAGAGTAACTAAGGATGTTCTATCATCTGATTTACATTCTACTGTAGTTCTATTAAAGGTTTTAAAGATGATATATATCATCCTCATTATCACATATTTACATTCTACTGTAGTTCTATTAAAGGAAAAGATGTTAATAATTATTGTATGTTATTGGAAAAATTTACATTCTACTGTAGTTCTATTAAAGGTAATTGAATCTAATATAATTGGCTCTATAGTAGCTATATTTACATTCTACTGTAGTTCTATTAAAGGTTTCGGGGAAATATTGTCCTCATAGAACGCTAGATAATTTACATTCTACTGTAGTTCTATTAAAGGAGAAATAATAGATGCTAGAGGTGGAAGACCAGTTCATTTACATTCTACTGTAGTTCTATTAAAGGTTCTTATATCTTGAGGTACAGTTAAACCTCCATCCTCATTTACATTCTACTGTAGTTCTATTAAAGGTAAGACGTTGAGGGCAGTAATTTATGCAGTAAATAAATTTACATTCTACTGTAGTTCTATTAAAGGTACCCCTCCAAACTTAATAATATTTTTTTCCCCAGTCATTTACATTCTACTGTAGTTCTATTAAAGGCTCAACCTGCTCAAGCAGGAATATAAAAAATAAAAAAATTTACATTCTACTGTAGTTCTATTAAAGGCTAATCAAACGAATAGGAGAAAAATCTAATATAGCTAATATTTACATTCTACTGTAGTTCTATTAAAGGTTAGTATCAATTGCTTGAGATAAATAAAATATATAATAATTTACATTCTACTGTAGTTCTATTAAAGGGATATGAAAGGCGTATATTGGGTCCCCAATTGGCTAATTTACATTCTACTGTAGTTCTATTAAAGGTACCTTGACCCAGCTGAAGTTTGCCCAGACTGGGAAACATTTACATTCTACTGTAGTTCTATTAAAGGATCTTCAATGGTGGTCATAAAAGAATCAGCTTCACCCATTTACATTCTACTGTAGTTCTATTAAAGGTCCTAGTCGTTGTAATGGACATAAATAACAACTTACTCATTTACATTCTACTGTAGTTCTATTAAAGGGGACCTTAGATGACCTCTATTTCAGGATGTGAGAGTATTTACATTCTACTGTAGTTCTATTAAAGGTAAGAAAGTGAAGATATATTGTGCAGAACATGAAGATTTACATTCTACTGTAGTTCTATTAAAGGTCTTGCTACAGGTCCATAGCTTGCTGCAGCTTCCTGATTTACATTCTACTGTAGTTCTATTAAAGGTTCCTGAACGGCATAGAGATGGCGCATGGCATATGCAATTTACATTCTACTGTAGTTCTATTAAAGGTTCCTGATTATTTTGTAACCACAAATGAAATTCATATTTACATTCTACTGTAGTTCTATTAAAGGGGAGAACCTTAGGAATTATATATTATCAGTTTATAAATTTACATTCTACTGTAGTTCTATTAAAGGTTGTTCCCTAATTAATTGCCACATATCTTCTTCAATATTTACATTCTACTGTAGTTCTATTAAAGGTCATATCTATACTTTGCTTATAGTATATATCATATACATTTACATTCTACTGTAGTTCTATTAAAGGATCTCCTGGTACTGTCGGATTTAACGGAATATCTATATTTACATTCTACTGTAGTTCTATTAAAGGTATCCAGCTAAAGTTACATAAGCTAAATTATCACCAGCATTTACATTCTACTGTAGTTCTATTAAAGGTTCTGAGACAAGCAAGAGCAAACGCACCATATGATACATTTACATTCTACTGTAGTTCTATTAAAGGTACTATTTATGAATTCTTGTAATGTAGCCGGACTTAATTTACATTCTACTGTAGTTCTATTAAAGGCGGAAGGACCTATACAGGTCCTGCCGGGGATTCTCATTTACATTCTACTGTAGTTCTATTAAAGGTAGCTTTTATATACCTTGTCAAATAGCTTTTCACACATTTACATTCTACTGTAGTTCTATTAAAGGGCGCTTCCTGGGACACAGATTGACAGCTATTGCATTGATTTACATTCTACTGTAGTTCTATTAAAGGTCATGTACATTTTGTTTAATACTACCCTCTCATAAGGCATTTACATTCTACTGTAGTTCTATTAAAGGCCCTTACAAAGCCTGCTGTAGTTATTATGTCAAGGAATTTACATTCTACTGTAGTTCTATTAAAGGCTCACAGATCATTACATAATAACTATCGTTTTCAAATTTACATTCTACTGTAGTTCTATTAAAGGTCACAAACAGGAGCAGTGGAGGAGTTAGGTGATGCTAATTTACATTCTACTGTAGTTCTATTAAAGGGAATTTTCAGAATTAACCCAGCTATATCAGAAATGATTTACATTCTACTGTAGTTCTATTAAAGGCCCAAGATAGAGTTACCTCTGGATCATTTATATTTTCATTTACATTCTACTGTAGTTCTATTAAAGGATAGCACATTCGCAAGGTTTATTATCAAAATCGTCATTTACATTCTACTGTAGTTCTATTAAAGGGTTTTTATTAAACTTTTGTTGAAATTATTTATATATATTTACATTCTACTGTAGTTCTATTAAAGGCCCCAACCTCTTGATTCGTAGTCAAGATACAAACGTATTTACATTCTACTGTAGTTCTATTAAAGGATAAACTTTGCTTATAATCTTATTTGCTATAGTGGTATTTACATTCTACTGTAGTTCTATTAAAGGCTATTTGCATAAAGTTAGAATCTAAAGCTATCTTAATTTACATTCTACTGTAGTTCTATTAAAGGCGAATGGAAAGAAGAAAAGTATCCTAAATTATCTAAATTTACATTCTACTGTAGTTCTATTAAAGGTAATGTCGGTTTTCCTGATACTTTGATAGTACAACTAAATTTACATTCTACTGTAGTTCTATTAAAGGTTTGATTGATAAATTACTAGATCATTAGTCATCCATATTTACATTCTACTGTAGTTCTATTAAAGGGACTCAGCTTTCTCTTCATAAAATTTTGCTACTTCATTTACATTCTACTGTAGTTCTATTAAAGGCCTTCAACAGATGATGTATTATTAAAAGCTTTATTATTTACATTCTACTGTAGTTCTATTAAAGGTATATATTTAACTTGATTATAGGCATACTTTACGACGATTTACATTCTACTGTAGTTCTATTAAAGGTATTTCCTTCGCTTGAAAATGAATATCCAAAGTATATATTTACATTCTACTGTAGTTCTATTAAAGGTACTGCTTCTGGGTCTTATTTCTGCTTCATAACCCTCATTTACATTCTACTGTAGTTCTATTAAAGGTTATCATTTTAAATGATAAAATCAAGAGGAATTTAAATTTACATTCTACTGTAGTTCTATTAAAGGTCTGAATTGTCCTCTGAATCCGTTCCCACTATATACATTTACATTCTACTGTAGTTCTATTAAAGGTCAAAAGATATTAGGGTAAATATTTACAATAATATTCATTTACATTCTACTGTAGTTCTATTAAAGGGACTACGCTAAAGGAAAAATGGGGAGATGTTAAAGAAATTTACATTCTACTGTAGTTCTATTAAAGGCCATCGTCGGGAGTACATCTTCGGCGGCAAAACCATATTTACATTCTACTGTAGTTCTATTAAAGGCTGGCGTGAGCATAACGGAGGAAACATACTATGGCATTTACATTCTACTGTAGTTCTATTAAAGGGCCAGGAAGCAAAGGAACTGCTTAGCCCTTGGTTACATTTACATTCTACTGTAGTTCTATTAAAGGGTTCCTCTATCTGATTTTTGAGTTCTTCGTTATTGCATTTACATTCTACTGTAGTTCTATTAAAGGACCATGTTGTATAACACTTTGGACATTCGTATTTATATTTACATTCTACTGTAGTTCTATTAAAGGTGCTTCTTTTGGCGTATTACAAGTCTTGCAAATCTTCTTACATTCTACTGTAGTTCTATTAAAGGGAAATGGTTCCTTTAGGAGAATTTTGGGCAAATGAATCTTACATTCTACTGTAGTTCTATTAAAGGTTCTTTGGTCCTATAGTATATCTCTTTTAATTCTTCTCTTACATTCTACTGTAGTTCTATTAAAGGGCATATAATACTGTTTCAATTAAAAAAGACGCCGATTCTTACATTCTACTGTAGTTCTATTAAAGGGCATTTATACGGTATTTATGGTTTTTTTGGTTTGCCTCTTACATTCTACTGTAGTTCTATTAAAGGTAGGACTACTAGAGCATTGTTGTATGCTGTAAAGAATCTTACATTCTACTGTAGTTCTATTAAAGGTACTCGTCTCTGTAGTGGCCTTTATAACTGAATTACCTAATAGCATTCTGTCCATCTCTGAGTTTGTAAAAATTCTTACTATATCTTTTTATAAAAAAATGCGACATTTTTACCTAATACATTAGAAATTACAGCATTGTCAATCCTAATAATTTTTTACATTACCATAGGTCGACAAAAGGTTTATTCAAAAAAAATTTGATGTTTTATCATCAACTAACCCTAAAAATTCTTTATCAAGCCATTTTTCACTTCTGCCTTTAAATACAATTACAGAATCTTTATCCTTCCTTATATATCTAAGCAATTCAGATTTTAATTTTATATACTCTAATTCAGACAAATTACCTTCAAATACAGACTTCTGAATATGTGTTAAATATTTTTTACTTATTTTAAATACATTTCTTAAAGTTTTTTGTCCCTCTTTATCCATGACTATGTCGTATATCATTATAATATACATTGATACAATCACCACCAAATTCTAAAACCAACATACTGCTTTTCATTGATAATATCTTTTACCAGCTTATAACATTCAAGTCTTATTAGGTATCTATAAGATACATCTCTATTTAATTCTTTATGATGCACCGTCTGTTCTAATCTTCTGTCATATTCCATCAGTATCTTTTTCTTTCCTGATTCTTTTAGATATAGGTAATTTGATTGTTTTTCAAAATCATCTTCTGTAATCTGGTTTTTATTTAACATAGAAAATATCATACGATCCCCTAAAAGAGGCTTAAATATTTCTGCAATATCTAAGCATAAAGAAAATCTCTTTGTTCCAGGTTCATGTAGGAAGCTTATTGTAGGATTTAATTGTGTTTTATATATTTCACTTAAAACAGTAGTATATATTAAACTATTTATAAATGAAATAAGAGTATTTATCATGTTATCAGGTGGTCTTTTTACTCTTTTTTCAAAATCCACATCTTGCTTAATTATATCTTTCCATGTAGAATAGTATATCTTTCTGATATTACCCTCTACTCCCATAATTTCAGTTATACTATTACCATAATCTATTCTACTGATTAGACTTTTTATCTCTTTCATTGGTTTTTCTAGGTTAATTCCTCTGCCGTTATAGTATCTTAAATTCCTATATATGTTATATGATGCAGTTTTTAAAATCTCTTTTGCAAGGCATAATCTTCTATCATAATCCAAATAACATCTTGCTTGTTCTACAACTAAATAGCCACTTATATTAGTTTCTCTTGGATAATAACTGCCACTATAGAATCCATAATGATTAAATACATGTAATATAATACCTTTTTGAGATAGAAAATTTAATAATTTCGTATTTAAGCTAACCTCCCCAAAAAGGTATATCTCATCTGTTACTTCTGCTTTAAGATTCTTCTCATTTCCATCAAAATCTCTAATTACAACATTATTATCTTTTCTACGTAGATCTCCATCTCTAAAAATATAAAATGTTTCTCCCAATACACCACCTCCTATATATAACAAAATTCATAATATGCGCATTTTTTACAGTATGATTTGCTAATAGTAGATGGAGGCAAGTCCATATTCAATATGGACCTAATGCGCTCTAAAACCTCCATCAATTCTCTTTCTTCTTGAGAAGTTAAATATATCTCTTCACGCTTTTTTAGCAATGGATAGTCTAATATTCCTTTTTCTATTTCTACTCCTTTATTTCTCAATACCCATATGTAATACTTTAATTGCCATTTTGCTGCTTCATCTAATTTCCTAGATTTTTTTACCTCATGTATTATTTTCCAATCCTTCAAAAAATCTATACTAATCATTTCATCTATTAATATATTCTTTTTTTCTCTATCATAAGAATTTTCATCTATTAGTTTTCCAATTCCTACTAGTTCACTAGTATATTCCATATCCAAGTTATTGCTAAAAAACCAAAGCTTTCGTTTACAAACAAAATAGTAATATACCATAACCCCCGTTATTTTTCTCATGTAATCACCTTTATTTCTATAACATCCTGTTTTCAATACTTCCATTATTTTCTTCTTTCTGTTCTTTTGATTTATATTGTATACCTATATTTGAATCATAATCACAATCAAATATCTCTATTGAACCGTATTTATTTATATCTATTCTCTTTAATAGATTCCTTTCAGCTCTATATAGGGGTATGTCCAGCGTAAAATCATCTAAATAAATTCTTGCTTCGAACTTTTTCTCCCTTAATTCCTTTCTTTCATTTGGAGACATATCTTTACTGTATTCCTTCTCTAATATCTCAATATACCTTCTAATATCATCTTTATATTTTTCATATACTGGCCTTGGTATGACAGATTTTGATTCAATATTTCTAAATATCTTTTTTATATCTGATTCTCGCTTTTCATAAGATTCTACTAACTTAACATAATCTATTGCTTCCATTAATATAGTATAGTAATCTGTTCCCACTAGATTTTCTAAAGTATAGATACTATCTATTAGTGATACCTTTTTCTCTTCAGTAATAGGTCCATTTATGTCCTCGTCCTTTAACGCTTTTTTAGAAAGATTAAATATATGTTCATCTATAACCTTACCAACGCCACTACATTTAGATTCTCCACCATCAAATACATAACAATTGTAACCTTCTTTATCCCAATCTCTATCTCTATAACACCTTCCCAATCTTTGAAATAATCCATTAAGGTCAGATAGTTCTGTAATCAAAATATCGAAATCTATATCTAATGAAGCTTCTACTACCTGTGTTGTTACCCAAATGCCCTTACTTTTTGTATCCTTGTTACCAAAGTTCAGAATACTTTCTTCTTTTACTTTTCTATCTCTTTTTATGAACCCACTGTGAAATAAATTGATATTTTCTCCTTTTATGCTCTCATCTTCTAATAATTCACTATATATTCTTTGAGCTTCTTTTACAGTATTGCATATAACTAAAACTTTATTATTGTTATATAGTTTCTTTATAAAATCTGTGTTTATTTTTTCATGCACAACTTTAAGGCTATGCCTTATTCTATCCGTTGTAAATGGTTTAGGTTTAATAAATCTTACATTCTCTTTTTCTAATAACTGAACAAATATTTGAGGTAAAGTTGCTGTTAATACAGCAAATTTCCCACCTATTTTATCTATATAAGATAGCCCTACTACTAAATATGCTAACAAATCAGGCGCATACATTTGTACCTCATCTATTACTATCTTGGAATAAGATAAAGTCGCAAGTTTAGCTTCAAATCCTCTATATCTGTATACAAAATCGAATATTTGATCCATCGTACACACAGTAAGAGGTAAAGACAGCTGTTTTGTTTTGCTGTAGTATTCATCAAAATCTATTTCATCTCTTCTAGAAAAATACTCTCTTTTTATGTCCGAATGCAATAAACCAACCTTATTTTCATAATCACCTTTAACTATATTTTCCGTTATTCTCTTATACATTGCATTTATAGCCGTTTTTAGGGGTAAAGTAAAAAAACCTTTATTATCTCCTATCCACAAAAGTCCTGCTTCCGTTTTCCCCATACCCGTTTGAGCTGTTATTATAACGTTATCATTCCTATGTTCTATCATGAATTTTTGTAATCTATTCCAATCTGCATTTGGATTTTTCTCTTTAAATTTCTGTAATAAGTTATTTTTCATATCATCTAACAAAAAATCATTCTTTATTTCTACATCTATGTATCCACTAGCTGCATAATCAATTCTATTTAACAACCCCTTTATTAGAACATACCTAAAAAACAAGTCATTATCATTTTCTTCATAAATCCGGTCCATAGAAAAGTACTTTCTACTTAATTTCTTTACTTCTATATTTTCAATTTTGTCATACTTAAAGTTTTTAGCCTCAGCTTTTAATAAGTCTATTTCTTTGTTTAAACTATCCTTATCAAAATTAAAATCTCTTTCATGGTGATACGCAATAGCCTGAGCAAGCAACCTTATCCTTTCTTTTGAATATCCTAGCTCTTCTAATTTTTTTGCATTAATAAATGATAAACTTAATATGCCGTGAGGTATTTCATCACTATGTCTTCTTATATTTTCTATCTTATCCTGAAACTTCCTACTCATCTTCCCCAAATCGTGATATAAACAGGAAAGATACAATATATCCCAATCTACTTTGAGATTAGGATATATTGATTTTAACTTATTAAAATTCTCAATTAATCTGTCGGTGTGTTCTTGAATTGTTTGTTTAGGATTTGATTTAGCCCAAAAATTATTCATTTATCACGCCTCCAGTTAAGCTTTAAAGACAATATTATTATCACTGTCTTTATATATTACCTCTCCTCCTACAGCACCTATTCCTGTTGTATATAATACATCAACTTTATTCCACTTTCTAAATATTTTTGGTTTATTATTAGTTCCATAGTTTACAAGCTCATAATCCTTTGTAATTTTATATCTTGTCCCTCTGTTCCTTATTCCTGAATCTGCCCCTTCCAAAATAATGGATTCATCCTCTAATAAGTTTATTGGAATATAGGCTGCCATGTCCTGATCTAATTCAAGGTCTTCCTCAAGTTCTTCTTCAAATATATCAACTACTTTAACTTCCTTAATAATTACAAGATCTTCTCTCCTACCTAAAGATGGATACTCTCTAGGATATAGAAAAGCTTGTTCAATTTCCTTTATCAATGATTGATCCTTAGGTATAACATGGATTAACAACTCCACATCCACTAACAATTCAACAGTAGTTGGTCCCTTTGATACTGTTATAAAATTCTCTTTAGCATCACGATACTCCTCTTCACTTAAATATTTAACTTCAGAACCTAGTTCAGGATACTTATCAATTCCAGGAAAAACAATATTTCTATATTGATGGGTACCTCTAGAAATTTTTAGTATTTCCATTTCATGGCTTCCACAATTTTCACATACTTTTGCATCTTTATTATTTAGTGAATAACATTTTTTACATCTTTTTAATCGCTTTCTATCTTCTTCTTCAAATTTATGCGAAAATTCATATCTAGTGTAAAGTTCATTAACTTTAGAATGATATTTCCCTTGTACACTAATCTCCATCTCTTTATATTCTTTATAATTACATAGATTGTGAACCATACCTATTATTGTTGAGTACGGTGGCAATGGATAGCTTTCCTTTAATTGAAAGCTAGTAGGCTTTTTATAATTGGCTGTGCTTTGGTATAACCATAATCTGACAGCTTTTTTATTTTCCTTCATAATAATCTTTCACCTTGCTTTTTAATTTACTAAAAAATTCAGGCATAGGTACTGCTTTTAATTTTTCTTTTATCTCATTGTCATTGTCAAATTTACCTTCAACAAGTCCACAAATCGTATTTTCTTTAAATACATCAAACATAACTCCTTCAATTTGCTTTACAACCAATCTATTATCTTTCACATTTAAAGCATTTTCAAACACAGGGTTCTTTACATCATAAACTCCCCCTATGGCAAATATAGGTTTCAGATCTTCCCTTCTTCCTCTAATATCTCTGTATAAGAATGCAATTGCATCAAGTAACTTATGAACTCTTCTAATTTTTTCTTTATTATCTAACTGAATACCATCAACCTCATCTATGCCTATTTGTTCTAAGTCTGCTACTATAGTATATCTATAATAAGACCTATGAATTTCAGATTGTGCTATATTCATATTCTCATTTATTCTATCTGCTAATCCTTTATTTGTTAAGAAATCTAAATCACCTTTAAAAGTCTCCAAAGATATAGCATTTGAGAGTCTTACCTTTGCAGATCTCTTTTTACCCCCTGTATTCTTCTCTGTCTTTAAATACCCAAAGAAATCTAATTCAGGATAATTTTCTATTGTAGCATCTTTTGAAAACTGAATGACCTTTTTATCTCCACTACCTTCCGCATTCACTGGTGCTAATTTTTCTCCTAATTGTTCAACAATATTATACCTTAACGCTTGTCTTGATATATAAGTATATTGCTCTCCTTTATCTCTTGTCATTTTCTTAAGAGATGCTACATTGCCAACACTCTCGCCATAATTTGCACTTTCGGCTTCAAATATCATTGATATTGTTAATCCTTTTGGTTGTAAATTATTATTCATTTATCTCTCCCCCATTCTCCTCATTTTTTTCACCTTCTATCAGACCTGCCACAAAGGCATATCCAATGGTTTTAAACTGTTCTTCACTTCTTAAAGCATCCAAAAATACTTCAGGTACAGGTAATTTAGCATATAAGTAGCAATTTAACAAAGTATCCATAAAACTATCCGTATTATTTGTTTTTAATGCATTAAGTAACCTATAAGAGATACCACTTAATTTATCAATAGCTCCTTTGCTTCTATATTTTTCTCTCAAATAATACCCTGAAGTATTTCCGAGTTTTACTATGTCCTTTTCTAAATCTTTCATATACCCTACCCCCTTCATAAATTTTTTGTTAATCTGTAAAATATCGACTATATTAAATGTGTTATAATAACAATTTTTAGGGACTGACAGCTTATAGTATAGTAGCTTTTGAACTAAAGTAAACATATTCTGACTATTTAATAGTCTGTCGATTACTAGTTCATATATATTAAAATAAGTATCTATTTCTTTTAAACTGCAGTTTATCAATCTATCTAATTCTATCATAGAATCTCTTATAACTTCTAACGACTTTCTAGATAATATATTAAATCTATATTTACCATTCACATATCTTACCAATTGAATATCTGCAAGTTCATACTTTATTCTATCGTTATATTCTTTATTTATTGCATTAACTAATGCTCTGTAAGTTAGCTTTTTATCTTCATCCTTCTGCTTGTAAATCTCTTTAAATATTTTGTTATTAATATTAATAGCGTTTTCCATGCTTGAATTATCATTTACATATATACCATTATCATAAATATAATTCATTCCTGCTGGAACACATGAATATACTAATTTACAAACAGGACAGACTGCTACATCGTTTTGGAAATTCCATACATGTGATGTTTTTCTGCTGACATCAAATCCAGTGTTAACCAAGAAACTAAGATCATTATTAAAGTCATTCATCTCTCTATCACAAGAAAAACAAGTATATTTAAATCTTGATTTATCTGCTTTTAAATACTCTAATGTAGGAACTACAAAATAGTTTCTATAATCTATATACATATCTTTTTCTTTAGTCTGGCGATTTAAAAAACAAACTCCATCCCATGCGTTATTAATAATTGTATAAATAACATTCACTGCTCCTATATATTTTCTAGACACTTCCTTTTTCAAAAATTTAATAATTTGTTTGAATATATCAAACGTTTCTTGAACTTTTGGTATTATATCATTTATATCTTGTTTCTCCTTGAACTTTATAGTTTTAAGACTTTTTTCCAGACCCAATATATCTTCATCAGAATTTATCAAACCATAAGCTGTTTTATAGCTATTGCTTTTTAAATATTTCTTTACTTCATCAATATACTTATTTGTAGTATCTAAACCTTCCTTATCAAACTCCTCAAAATCACTGTCTTCATAATATGCTACAAATTCTTCAATTGAAATTATCTTATTGATTGATAGTATTTCCCAATATTTATCTATAAGATAGTTAAAATACTTTGTTTCAAATCCTTCTAAACACTCTGGTTCGAATTCAATATAATTTTCTTTTACAACTACCTCATCCCCTGCATATTTCAAAATATTATGCAATCCAACTACTCCGGCGTTAAATTGCCAATCAGCTAGACTTATTCTTATCTTTTCTGACACTTTTTCACCTCCCTTACACTAAATCAACCATCCCGAATCCACTACTCCTTTGGCTTGATACACCTCCTTTATATAAGAAATCCAAAATATATGGTTTTGCCTTCATTTTTATTTTGCATATGTTCGCTAATACTTCTATGCCATAGTGTTTTACTTTTACTTCCTTGTTTTTTAGTACCTCAAATTCTATCTCATTTATATCAAGTAATCTTTCTTCACCAAAATAGTCTAATAATTGGTACTTTACATTATTTAGAAATACTTCTTGTCCTTTTTTATCTGTTAAAGTATGATACCATGTTCTTTTATTATCTCCATTGTGTTCTCTAACTGATATAGGGCTAAGTGTAGTAAACACTACTTCATCACCAATTATAGGCTTTTCTCGTACTAGATTAATTCTATTTATCATCAGCGCGTTATTTTTAATTGGGTACTTTATTCCTTTGTTTTTTAAAAATGAATTATAGAACATGATTCCGTCTTTTATATCATAAGTAGAATAATTAAGAATTATTTTTTTACTTGGTATAATTATTTCTTCTCTTAAAAATTTACAATCCCCCATGTATAGCGAAAAAGTGAAACTCTTCATTTTGTTTTGAGATTCTTCATATAACTCGTTATAATAATCTCTATCATAAGAGTAAAAATTGTGTTTCATAAGAGAGATAATTATTCTGTTTTTATCTTTAGGTAATTTTTCATTATCCAATAATATTTCTACACTGAATCTCATCAACACACCTCCTCTCTTTTTATCCTTTATATTTGTGATTTATTTATATTATAAAACAACTCTTTAAAATTGTCAAATATTTCTATTAATTATTCTTCGATTATTTATGGTATAATAAATTCATATTATTAATAGAACCAATATATGGAATGTAAATTTATATTTGTGCTTTATATAGCATCCTTTTTAATAGAACTAAATTAGAAACATTTCAAATATAAATATTGCAAATAAAGCAGTCTTTTTATTGCTTTCAAATTAAATTATATCAACAAAATAGGAAATATATGGTGTATTTTGCTAAATGCACCATATATTTTGTCTTTTATGTATACAACTTTTCTATTTTCTTTAATTCATTTAAAATATCTTCCTTAAGTTTTATTGGCTCAATTACTTCTACCAGGCTACCCATGCTTAAGACCCAGGATTTTATTTCCTTATATCCTTTCATTTTTGCTTTGAATATGATTGTATACTCATCTAACTCTTCTATGGATTGTTCAACTACATATTGCCTTTCCTTTACTATCTGGCTTATGGGGTAATATATCTTTAATGTTAAATTTATGGGATCGTCATTAAATATTCCAAAGGATTGGTTTATAATCTTCTTAATATCATATTTAATGTTTATCTTAAAATCTTCATCTAATATTTCATAACTATCAATTCTAGAAAACTTAAAGAATCTAACATCTTTTCTTAATTCACAATATCCATAAAAATATATTGAACCCTCATAGTCAAACACTCCATATGGATGAACTACTCTTACTTTCATTTCTCTTTTATCTTCTCCTATTGAAACATATTTCATTTTTATCTTCTTTTTTCTCATTATAGCCTTATTTATATCCTTCCAAATTCTTTTTTCCTTTTCCATTATTTCCTTTTGTTTTAGAAATGGCTTGCTATAATAATAAGAAAAATTAAAATCCTTAACTGCATTAAGTATCTTGCTTGAAAGGATTTCAAAATCGTAGGAATATGGATAGTTTCCGTTTTTTATTGCTTCAGTAGCTAACTTTAATGATTCCAATTCATTTCCTGTAATTCCTAATCCCCTTAGGTCAAATGTATTTTCTAAATAGTAACCTCCATTTCTGCCTTTTTTTGTACCTATGCATATTCCAGCTTTCTCTAAATCATTTTTATACTCCTGGACCATTCTTGTTGATACCTCTAATATATCTGCTATATCTTCAGCCTTAACTATGCCTCTACTCTGCAGAAGCATATACATCTTTAGAGCATTTGAAACTCTAGACATTAGACTTTCCCCCTATAAACCTTTACACTTTAGAAAGATATTTTAATATATCACTTCTCCACAACTCCCAGAATTCCTCCCATTTTTTGCATAATTTCCTAAATTTTTTGAAAACTCATTACTAAAATTCATTTCATCCATTTACATTCACTTCCAAATAATATAATATGTATATGTATACATATTAGTATATAGCGGGGTGATGGTGTTGGATAAGTTCAAGGACATAATGGACAAATATGCAAATTTAATTGTCAAGGTAGGTATCAATATTCAAAAGGGGCAGCCGCTGGTAATTAATGCTCCTGTTGAAGGCGCTGAATTTGTAAGACTCCTGGCTAAACATGCATATAATCTGGGTGCCAAGGAGGTTCATGTTAACTGGAATGATGGAGAGCTTACCAGGATGAAGTATGACTATGCTCCAATGGAGGTTTTTGAAAACTTCCCAAAATGGTATGCTGATGGATTGGAAGACTATGCAAAAAAAGGTGCAGGATTTATTTCCATATCAGCTCAGGACCCATATCTGCTTAAAGGTGTGGATCCTAAAAAGATTGCTGCCAACAACAAATCCTCATCTATAGCTCTAAAGGAATACTATAAATACACCATGAATGATTTGAACGCCTGGTGTGTAATGTCCATACCAACAAAGGCATGGGCTAAAAGAGTATTTCCGGATGTGTCCGAGGATGAAGCTGTTGAAAAACTATGGGATGCAATATTTAAGGCTACTCGTATGTATGAGGAGGACCCTGTAAAGGCCTGGGAGGAGCACCTGGGGAATATTGAAAAAAGGGTTAATTTCCTGAATGAAAAGAGCTTTAAAAAGCTATACTACAAATCCTCAAATGGAACTGATTTAACTGTAGAACTTCCAGAAGGGCATATCTGGGGTGGCGGCGGCGGAAAGAATGTTAAAGGAGTATTTTTCGTTGCCAATATGCCAACAGAGGAAGTATTTACCCTGCCTCATAAATATGGAGTAAATGGTGTCGTTTACAATACCAAGCCATTAAACTATGGAGGCAATTTAATAGATAAATTCAGTTTAACCTTCAAGGATGGAAAGGTTGTAGACTTTGAAGCTGAAGAAGGCTATGATGTATTGAAGGACCTGTTGAATATGGATGAAGGAGCAAAGAGGCTAGGCGAAGTTGCATTAGTTCCATATGATTCTCCAATATCACAGTCAAATATCATATTCTACAATACGCTATTCGATGAAAATGCATCATGCCACTTTGCACTAGGCAAGGCATATCCAACCAACCTGAAGGGTGGGCCTGAAATGAATGAGGAAGAGCTGGATAAGGCTGGAGTAAACGATTCCTTAACCCACGTTGACTTCATGGTAGGAGACAAGGACTTGAGTATAGTTGGAGAAACCAGGGACGGAGAAAGAATTCAGATATTTGAAAACGGAAATTGGGCACTGTAAATAAAAAGCGGAGAAAATTCTCCGCTTTTTCAGCTGAATATACTTGTTCTTCTAAGTGATGCATAAAGCATTACCGAAGTAACTGCCCCTAAAAGTCCCTGTGCAATATTTCCCGGTATGGATGCTACAGCTCCTTTTCCATACATGAATATTTCAAATGCAAAATATCCTAAAGCCATAAATATTCCGCCCATTGTAGTAGCAATTATAGGTTTACTTCTTCCTAAATCCGTTTCCAGTATTCTACCTGCAATATATCCTTCCATTCCTTTAACTATAAGTGTAACGGGTACATAATGAGTATATCCTAAAAGCAAATCTGCCATAGCAGAGCCTACTCCTCCTACTATTAGACCGCCTTTTCTTCCTAAGGTTAAAGCTGCCATAAATACAACCATGTCGCCTAAATTCAAATATCCATTAGTTCCTAGAGTAGGTATGTGTATTGCCATTGTCATAACAGTTGTTAATGCCATGAGCACTGCATACCTTATCAAAGTCTTCAGGTCTACCCCTTTCATATTTATTCCCCCCTTCTGTTATGTATGGGTACAGTTCCTGTATTTAATAAAAGTGTATCTATTCTTATAATAACACTTTTATAACACTATTTCAATATATTTGTAATTTTATTCTTATAATGAATAACCCAATTTTTCTATATTCCTTTTAACAGCGTACTTGTAAATAAACCTCAAATATGTTATATTAGCAAGGTATTGGGTATCTATTAGTCAACACATGGGAGGTAATTAGATGACAAAAGCATTTCTGTCACCAGCGGAAATAACTGAAACGACTATTAATAATGGAATAGATAAGGCAAACAGATCTTTCTTAAGCCTTTTAATGCTAAGCATACTAGCAGGAATATATATTGGCTTTGGCGCACATGCATATTTCACAATAACTCAGGCAGCAGGCAGCTTAAATGCAGGTATAGCGAAATTTTTGGGAGGTGCAGTATTTCCAATTGGTCTACTGCTTGTTGCAGTTGCAGGCGGTGAGCTTTTTACAGGAAACTGCCTTATGACCATGTCTTTAATGGATAGAAAAATATCGGCAGCTGGGCTATTGAGAAACTGGATTATAGTTTATATCGGAAATTTCATAGGGTCAATAATACTGGCAAAGGCACTGGTATTTTCAAATGCCTATGCACCAGGAAGCTTAATTGCTGATACTGCCTTTTCAGTGGCCACAAGTAAAATATCTCAATCTGCTCCCCAAATACTTGTTAAGGGCATTCTGGCAAATATGCTGGTCTGCCTTGCTGTATGGCTTGCCTGTGGCGCTCAGGATATTGGTTCCAAGGTAGTTGCAATATGGTTTCCTGTTATGACCTTTGTGATGGTTGGGTTTGAACACAGCATAGCAAATATGTTCTTCCTGCCAGTTGCAAAGTTTGCAGGGCTGGAAATAACATGGAGCCAAATCTGGTTTAATAACATTATTCCTTCTACAATTGGCAATATTATAGGTGGAGGAATAATAATTCCAATAATGTACTATTTGGCTTATAGAAAGCCTAAAGCCAATATCACTGCAAAGACAGCCAAACTTAATAGCTTAATGAAAAAACAAAGTGCTTAATGCACTTTGTTTTTATGTACTAGTATATTCCCTTTTTATTTAAGAAGTCCTTATATGCCATATCTGTCTTTAAAATATGATTTTCTATCCAATTTGCTATGAATATTATTAAATCCATTCCTATTTTTTGCTGTTTTTCGTCAACATCTTCTTCATCTATAGAGCTAATCTTCTTGATAAATGCATCATGTTGCTTCTTATGCTTTTCAAAATCAGGGTATCCATTTTCCTTCATAAGTTTTTCTTCGTACCCAAAGTGATAAACTGCATAATCTCTCAAATTCTGCAATGCCTCGATAATCTCATCATACCTGTCAACATCGTCTTTAATATCTACAACTTCAAACAGCAGGTTCCCGGTTTTAAATAGCTCTTTATGCTGTGAATCTATACTTTTAATATTCACACTGAAGCTATCTCTCCACTTAAACATACTTAGCCCCCTTGTATGGAATTAATTTTACATAATTAATTATACTATAACAGTAAGAATATTAAAAGAATTATAATTCTTTGCCTGTAGTTTATTATCTTTTCCATAAGGGTATTAATAATAGTAACTTTAGAATAAGGAGAGAAGTACGATGGAAAAATTCGTCCCAGAAATAAAATCCCATTTAAGGTCCAGGATAATTGAAGTACCTCAGGTAATATACAAGGCTTCGGGAATTAAAGTTTTGGGCACAAGAATAAAGTCACTGTTGTTTTCAACAGATGTAGCAATAATAAAGAATACAAATGCAAATTCAATAATTGCAGTATATCCATTTACTCCTCAGCTTTCCATTACCCAGGCCATTCTGGAGGTTGCTCCAGTTCCGGTATTTGTGGGAGTAGGGGGAGGGCTTACAACTGGCAAAAGGTCTGTAAATATTGCTCTTCAGGCAGAGCTTATGGGTGCATATGGTGTTGTAGTAAATGCTCCCACCTCCAATGAAGTTATAAGGGAAATATACGAAACAATAGATATCCCCATAATAGCAACCATTGCCAGTGAAAATGATGATTACAGAGGTAAGCTTGAAGCAGGTGCAAGAATCCTAAATGTTTCAGGAGGAGCAAGAACACCGGAAATAGTACGCAAAATCAGAAGCGAATTTGGAAAGGAACTGCCTATAATTGCAACAGGCGGTCCAACGGATGAAAGCATACTGGAAACCATAGAAGCCGGAGCAAATGCCATTACATATACTCCCCCTTCCACTGCAGAAATATTTGCTGAAGTAATGCAAAGATATAGAGGAGAAACAAAGTAAAGCCCATGAGGGCTTTACTTTGTTTCTTGTGCAAATTTCAAGTTTTTCAATCTGGTTCTTGAATCATATTCATTGGTCATTTTAAATACCAATGGGCTTAACCCCAATACCCCTATTATATTTGGCAAAACCATTAAGCCATTGAACACATCTGATATATTCCAAACCAGTTTCAGTGATGTAGTAGCTCCTACAAATGTGAGAACTATCCATGCCCACTTATAGGCATTTACCATTCTTACTCCGCCTACAAATTCCACACATTTACAGCCGTAATAGTACCAGCCAATTATAGTGGAGAATGCAAAAAATATTATTCCAAAGGTTATTACATACTCTCCTGCACCTGGAATCAGCTTATTGAAAGCAGCTGTAGTCAGGGCAGCCCCTTCCAGGTTTCCTTCTATAGCCATTAACCCTGTTTCATCAAATGTTAATATTCCGGATGCAAGTATTACAAATGCCGTAAGAGTACAAACTACCATTGTTACAATAAACACTCCTAGCGATGCTGTCATTCCTTCTTTAACCGGGTCATCATTTTTTGATGCTGCATGGGCTATGGGTGCGCTTCCCAGTCCGGCTTCATTAGAAAACATACCTCTTGACATTCCCATTCTGATAACGCTTCCTACAAGTCCGCCACCTACAGCCCTGGAAGTAAAGGCATTTGCAAAAATCATGCTGAAGACTGTTGGAATTCCGTCTATATTTGTTAATATTGCAATAAAACACCCTCCCAGATATACAATTGCCATAAAGGGCACAAGTTTCTCAGTAATCTTTCCTATGCTCTTTACCCCGCCTATAATGACCAGAGCTGTCAATATGGCTATTACTATACCTGTTATAACCCGATTTACACCAAAGCTTACATACAAGGATTCTGCAACGGAGTTAGCCTGAGTCATGTTCCCTGTACCAAAAGATGCAATAATAGCAAATACAGCAAATAGAGTCCCCAGCCATTTAAAGTTCTTGCCGTATACTTCTTTCATCCCTCTGCTTATGTAATACATAGGACCGCCGGATTTCTCCCCGTCTTCGTTTGTAATTCTGAACTTCAGTGCCAATAACACCTCTGCAAACTTAGTGGCACCGCCAAATGCGCCGCTTACCCACATCCAGAATACAGCTCCAGGCCCTCCAACGGATATTGCTGATGCAACTCCTACAATGTTTCCAATTCCAATTGTAGCTGCCAATGATGTCATCAAAGCCTGGAAAGGGGTAATATCTCCTTCGCTATCCCCATCCCCGGCAAACAAAGAAATAATTGCCTCCTTTATTTTCCTGAACTGAACGAATCTGGTTCCTAGGCTTAAATAAACACCTGTACCTAACAATATTATTATGGTAGCAGGTCCCCAAACAGCTGCTGCTGCTTTTGAAACTAAGTTTTCCAAAAAGTCCATATTCATACCTCCCGCTATTTAGATAAGAAAAGTATAAAATATGGACTTCAAAATACTACAAAATATATAAAAAAGTACCGAAAATTTTCTTCACAAACATTTTAATTATTCAGGCTTTCAAAATGGGATATAAGCCCTATCAGGAACTTCTTTATATTAGTAGAGCCTCCTTTGTTTGCATTGCCGCGTATAAACTCCATTTCTGCACGCACCTGTTCAAAATTAAAAAGTGTATTTGAATACTCAGTAAATGTAGAATTCATAAAATCTTCAATTCCCAAACTTGCAATATTAGTCAGTGCCGTATTTATTGCCCTTCTCATTCTTTGTTCCATGGACTTTGGATTATCTGTCAAATTGCTTAAAATATCCCTTAGGGTAGCCTGGCTTAGGTTAACTTTATTTCTAATTGCATATTTCACCGTATCTATAATATCCTGGCTTCCCTTTTCTCCAATAATACCCAGCTCTGTTAATATGCTGCCTAGATAATGCTCACATGATTGTTCAATTTTAGCAGGCTTATTTCCACCTTTATTTGCAAATATCTTCTGCATGCTTGAAATAGTTCTGTTTATCTGAATCCTTTCCATTACCTTCCTTATTATTGCCTCAACTTCTATTGCATTTATTGGCTTATATATAAAATACTCCACTCCATATCTATAGGCCTTTTCCACCATGGATTTTGATGATACCTGAGATATCATTATAAATTCAATATCGTCGAATTCTTCCTTTAGCATTTTAACTACGTTCAATCCATCCATTCCAGGCATAAGCAAATCTATTAAGACTATATCCGGAATCGTATCCTTAATCTTTTCTATTCCCTTAATTCCATTCCTTTCCTCCCCTATTACAATTCCCAGCTCCCTATCCTCGATTATCCTCTTTAAAATGCGTATAACATTGATATCATCATCCAGTATAAAAAACTTCATCAGCATCACTCTCCAATTCTTCAGTTGGAATTAAAACAGTAAAAACAGTTCCAATGCCATATTCGGATTTCACGCTTATATTGCCATTTAAATTCACTTTAATGATGTTTTCTATCAGCGGAAGCCCCAGGCCTCTGTTTACCTGTCCTGTGCTGTAGTCAATCTTGCTGGAGTAGCCTGGGGAAAATATATGCGGCAATTCATCCTCCTTTATACCGCATCCATTATCCTGAACTGTAAACTGGTGATTGCTGCCCTCCACAATATGGGACAGTGCAATATTTCCCCTGGATTCAATGGAATCTATGGCATTGATCAACAGGTTTCTCAATATGGACATTAAGTAGTAGTGTTTTTCCGTATAGAAGTCTTCTCCTGTGTTGTAATATATTGTAATATCCTTTCCCTGACTTTTTGCTTCCATATCCATAGTTTCCTTCAATATAGCCACCAATTCGCTAAAGTGCATTCCTGTATTATCCAGCTTATTCGCCATGGCATCCTCTATGCCCATTACAACTAAGCTGTATTCCTTCTTAATTTCATGAATATCCTTGGCTATTTCCAAAGCCTCCATTGCCCAGCTGTCTTTTGTTCCATCTTCACTTATATTTGAAAAAAGCTGGTATGCATTTGCCATAACCCTTTCAATATGGTCCTTATTCTTTTCCATCCAGTATATTTCCGTTTTTAGCTGGGATATGATTTGGAGGAGATTCCTGTACCTTTTATCGTGTTCCTCCTTTATCAGAAGCAGTTTATTATAGTTGTACCCTAGTACCATAATCCATATTAATGCTGCCCTTAATACCGCAACAAACAGCAGTATTTTTATTATGGAATAGCCGGGAGAAAACAAGTCTTCCCCAATTCTTATATATGTTTCCAGTATATTGGAAATAAAATCAACCATTGTAGATACAATCAGTATATTTCTGTATTTTATAGATATATTGCTTTTTCTGATTACATAGAATACTGCACCATACACTATGTAAAATACCATTTCAGGCATTATGTGGTATAGCTTAAGCCCCAGTATTCCCTGCAGAAAACTCAGAAATATCCATCTGAACATCACCAGCAAAAACCCTGATGAAAACCCAAACAATACAGGGTTTAAATCATCATAGATATACAATAGAAATGGAAATACAACTCCTGCAAAGGAAAACTTAAAATTTGCTACATAGAAATCAATGTACAGAAGGGAAGACAACCCTACCAGCAAAGAACAAATAAGCAATTTTTTGGCCTTATTCATTATGTCACCTGCTTTTTATGATTTCACATGAACACATACATTTTATCAATAATTTTAATACTGAACAACCATTGTAACTTTTTTTGTCATATATAAATATAATGATATTATCATTAAAAGCAAAGGTGATAATATGTACAGGAAATATGTCCATGGATTGAATACCCTGGTACCCATTGAAAATGGAAGAAAGGTTCTATACATTAACTTTGATAATGCTGCCACCACCCCTCCTCTAATTTCCGTAATGAAGGAAATCAATAATTTTTCTCATATGTACTCTTCAGTTCACAGAGGTACCGGATACAAGTCAATTATTTCCTCCATGCGCTATGACAGTTCAAGGGATGTAGTACTGGATTTTTTAAAGGCAGATCCCCGGTATTACACGGCTATATTTGTCAAGAACACCACTGAGGCCATAAACAAGCTATCCTACAGGCTTAAGGATAAAATAAGGGATGGAGTTGTTCTATCCACTTATATGGAACATCACTCCAATGACCTGCCCTGGAGATACAGATACAATGTTGATTACGTGGAAGTAGATGAAAAGGGAAGGTTATCCCTCGACCACCTTGAACACCTTTTAAAGAAATACAAGGGCAAGGTAAGGCTTGTAGCTGTAACAGGTGCATCCAATGTAACAGGATTCATAAATCCCATACATAAGATAGCAGAAATTGCCCATAAACATGGAAGCAGAATATTCGTAGACGGAGCGCAGCTTGTTCCTCACCATCCGGTGGATATGAAGCCTATGGACCACCCGGGGCACATTGACTATATTGCCTTCTCTGCTCATAAGATGTATGCTCCCTTTGGAACCGGAGTATTAGTTGCTCCAAAGGATACCTTTACAGATGGGCTTTCTGAAAATGTTGGCGGAGGAACTGTAGACCTTGTAACTCCAAAGGAAGTCATATGGGCTCCTCCTCCTGAAAAGGAAGAGGCAGGCACTCCCAATGTATTTGGAGTAGTGGCTTTGACAGAGAGCATAAGGTCATTGAAAAAGCTGGGCATGAACTGTATATCCAGCTACGAGAGGCAACTTACAAAATACACATTGGAAAGGTTAAAGGAAGTGCCTAACATAATCATATACGATGATGGAGATATTAAAAACAAGGTTTCCATTATATCCTTCAACATTCAGGGCCTTTATCATGGAATAGTGGCAGCAGCCCTTTCCCTGGAAGGTGGCATAGGTGTAAGAAACGGATGCTTCTGTGCCCAGCCATATATACAGAAGCTGCTTAAAGTAACACAAAAACAAATAGAAGAATACAAGGAGGGCAGAAACCTTTTAAGGCCTGGAGCTGTAAGGATAAGCTACGGAATGTATAACACCCTTGATGAAATAAATGTTTTGGTGGAATTATTAAAGCATATTGGAAGCAATGTAGAATACTATAACAGGAAGTATAAAAGCCCTTCTTTCTACTAAAAATAGTAGAAAGGAGGGCTTTCTATGAATAAGAAGATGAACATTCTCATGTTTAGCGGGGAATACGACAAGGCCTTGGCTGCTTTGATCCTTGCAAATACAGCAAAGGAAATGGGTATGGACGTTACAATATTTTTCGCCTTTTGGGGACTGCTCCTTATAAGGGACCCTAGCAAGATGAATGAAGAGGATAAATCAACCTATGAAAGGATATTTGCAAACATGACCCCAAAGAATATTGAGGATCTTCCCCTTTCCAAAATGAACCTTGCAGGATTGGGAAAGAAGATGCTTCTGGAGATGATGGAAGAAAACCATACTCCAACCCTTACAGATTTTCTAAACGGAGCCCTTAATAAGGGCATAAAAATGCAAGCTTGTAAATTGTCATGCGAAATAATGGGCTTTAGCAAGGAGGAATTACTTGAACAGGTGGAAATTGTAACTGCCAATGATTATCTAAAGGATGCCATGAATTCAGACATACAGCTTTTTATATAGGAGTTAAGGGAATCCCTTGACTTATTCTTTTATCTTCAATAATGCCAGATTATGATATACTTAAGGTAGCGAACTTATAAGGAGGAGTAGTCATGGAAAAATTCAATATATCAGAGGATTATATGCCCATTTTTGAGGATATAAAGGCACTAAAAGAAGTGTTTTGGATAAATCCCAACCTTAAGAAATTTGATAATGTAGAGGAAAACCTTCCCTTATCCTTTGAGGACGTATTGGATGCTGAAGAAAGGCTGAACAGATTTAAGCCATATTTAAAGAAGGTTTTCCCACAGACTAAGGATGGAACTATTGAGTCTTACATATCTACCATTGGCAGAATGAAGAGAAGAATGGAAGAGGATTACAATACTGACATACATGGAAAATTGATTTTAAAGAGAGATGATTCCCTCCCCATTGCTGGCTCCATTAAGGCAAGAGGGGGAATATATGAGGTATTGAAGCATGCTGAAACCCTAGCCATTGAAAATGGTTTGCTTTCAACAGATGATGACTATTCTAAGCTGGCTGATGAAAAGTTCAGGAAGTTCTTCTCACAGTATACAGTTCAGGTAGGAAGTACCGGCAATCTGGGATTGAGCATAGGCATAATGAGTGCAAAATTAGGCTTTAATGTAAAAGTACACATGTCCAGTGATGCAAAGCAGTGGAAAAAGGACCTCTTAAGAAGCAAGGGGGTAGAGGTAATTGAGTATTCATCAGATTACTCCAAGGCAGTAGAAGAAGGCAGAAAGCTGTCCATGCTCAACCCAAAGAGTTACTTTATAGATGATGAAAATTCAGTAGATCTATTCCTTGGATATGCAGTTGCAGGACTTAGGGTAAAAAGACAGCTGGATGATATGAACATAATAGTGGATGAAGACCATCCATTATTTGTATATCTCCCCTGCGGAGTAGGCGGAGGCCCCGGTGGTGTAGCCTATGGGCTTAAATATATGTACAAGGACAACGTCCACTGCTTCTTTGCCGAACCTACCCATTCCCCTGCAATGCTATTGGGACTTATAACCGAGCTGCATGACAAAATTTCCGTACAGGATATTGGAATTGACAACAAGACTGAAGCTGACGGATTGGCTGTAGGCCGCCCATCCTCCTTTGTTGGCAGCATAATGGATTCAATCCTAAGCGGAGAATTTACCATTGAGGATAATAGGCTGTACAAGTTCCTTGTAAGCCTTGCTGATGAGGAGAACATCTATCTTGAGCCTTCAGCATTGGCAGGATTCTTAGGTCCAGTAATCCTGTCCGGTGAAAAGGGAGAAGAATATCTAAGAAAACACAATCTTTTGGATAAAAAGGCCAATATTACCCACATGTGCTGGGCTACAGGAGGGAGTTTAGTTCCTGAAACCATAATGAAGGAGTACTATAATAAAGGAAAAAAATTAATTATAGGGTCATGAGATTCTTCACCTCATCTGGAATTACATGGCCTATCACCCTGAAACAGGTAGAGTTATCACTGACTAAGCCAGATAAACTTACCCTCTGGCTTAGTCTTAAATTTAATTTAAAACTCCCTTCTCATGTATATCCCCTTTGAAATCTGCAGCGATATATAGTAGATTACAATCACTATCCCAAACAGGTACAAGTTTATTGTATTCAAATCTATATTCATCAATTTATCCAATAGCCCTCTTTGGTCTAAAGCCTTAAATCCTCTTCCTATTACTGCAGGTCCCATAATCAGAGCCATCCATAGTACTACATTGAAAGTCCTTAACCCTCCTCCTACTTTAAAGTAAATAGGATAGTATATTGAGTAGAATAACAGTATTATATTTGCTGCCAAAATGGCACTTTGTACACCTGCGATATTTCCTCCATTTGCAATTCCAAACATAGATAATATATTTGTAAACACAATTACTGCTCCGCTGGAAATGAAGAAGAACACCAAAAGGGATATATATTTGCCTCTTACAATATTTTTTCTATCCAGCGGAAGGCTGATTAAAACTACTTCACTTCTGTATTTATCATCATATCCATTTGTAAATATTACTGCAACAAATGTAAGTATTATTATGCCTAATACATATAGAAGATTTGCTATTATTGGATTATTGGATATTAATCCAGTTGCAGAAATAAACAGTGCATATATTACTGCAAATATATTTACTTTAATGGACAGCCTAAGGTCCTTCTTTATGAGATTAATCATATTATCACCTCTAAATATCCCTATTCTTGTATAGATGTATGGACAATAATAAGGACAGTATATACATTACCAATGCTATCGCCATTATATATTCCCACTTCAGCACTCCCAAATATTTCAATGCCCCTTTATCTCCCGTATATGAAATGTTGCTAGAAATTATAAAGAATGTCATAAACAATATAATATTGATTATCTGTGCCACTCTAGGTTCAAACCTGATGAATGTAGGGAATACTATGGATACATAGATCATGATTGTTGGAATAGCATTCATAATTCCTCTTAAATTAAAATAATCCACATCTGCTAATTTTAAAATGTTAATTATCCACAAATAAACCCCAGCATACACAACTGTTATGGAAAAATATATAAATATAGATAGATATTTATATATCACCAATTCATTCCTGTTAATAGGGAGCGAATTAATAACATATTTTGACTTTCCTGTTAAATCATAGGTAAAGGACGTTGTGGACATCATGTAGGTATAAAACACAAGTATCATAAAATAGAGTATCTCTGGAACAAAGGATTCTGATACAAACAGCAGCAATGGTATATAAAACAGCATAAATATAATCATCTGCTTGCTGGAAATCAGCAATGAAATATCCCTTTTAAGTATTCCTATCATTTTGTTACCTCCTTACGCTATATACCATTATATCTTCCAGTGTTGCCCTTTCAATGAGTACCCGGTTGCCAAACATCCTTCTGGTTTTATCCATGTTGTCCGTTAAGGCTTCAAATCCGACTTTTGTTTCTCTGATACCTATGAATTCCTTTCTTGCGTTTTCATCTAAAATATCCAGTCCTCCCTTTACTATGCCATAGTTCTGCAGTACATCATCCTTTGGCTTGGAAAAGACTATTTTGCCTCTATTTATAAATGTTATATAATCTGCAATCTTCTCCAGGTCTGTAGTTATATGGGTAGAGAAGAATATGCTCTTCTTTTCATCCTGAATTACACTGTATAGAATATCCAGTATTTCCCTCCTGAAAACCGGATCAAGCCCGGATGTTGGCTCATCCATAATTATAAGGTCTGCATTATGGGATAGAGCAACAGCCAATGAAAACTTCATCTTCATTCCCTTTGACAGGGTCTTTATCTTCGCTTTGGGATTCAGGTCAAATTCCCTCATATACTCGTTAAACTTACTGTCATCCCAGTTTGAATAGAAGGAAGCCACTACGCTCTTCATGGTATTAATTGTCAGGTCCTCATAGTAGTAGTTTTCATCATATACAAATCCTATTCTATTCTTTACTTCCTTTTCATATTTCTCGTGGTCCTTTCCGAATATCCTTATTTCTCCTCCATCCTTCTTCAAAAGGTTCATTATAAGCTTAATTGTGGTACTTTTCCCTGCGCCATTTGGCCCTATGAACCCCATTATATAGCCTGGCTCCAGATTAAAGCTTATGTTATCCAGTGTAAAGTTCTTAAATTCCTTTCTCAGGTTTTTTACTTCCAAAATGTAATCCATGTTTAACCCTCCTCATATAAAATCTTTAACAGCTCTAATATTTCATCAAAGGATATGCCCAGGGCTTTGCTTTCCTCCACGACTTTAGAAAGCTTTTCTTCTATTATGTTAAGCTTCTTCTCCTTTATAAGCTCTCTGTTCTGTCCTGCTACAAAGGAACCCTTCCCCTGCACAGTTTCAATGAATCCTTCCCTTTCCAATTCCTCATAAGCCCTTTTGGTGGTAATAACAGATATCTGAAGGTCCCTGGCCAATCCCCTTATGGAGGGAAGCAGGTCCCCTTCCTTCAATTCTCCCTTTAAAATCTGCTCCTTTATCTGCTTCGTTATCTGCTCGTATATGGGCTCATCTGAGGAATTTGATATGATTATTCTCATATACATCCTCCTATAGACTGGTGTTAGCATTTATAATCTAGTGTATATTGTGTGTATTATGTGTATACTGTATATATTCTATATTAACAGTATATACTGTGCATCCATAAATGTCAACATGTTTTTGTATTTGACAATTTACATTATGATTTATATAATTCCAATTATAATGAATGAGGTGAAGCTGATGAAACTATCCACTAAAGAAATGATACTGGTATCATTGTTTACATCATTGACAGCCATTGGTGCCTTTTTAAGCATCCCTATTGGTGAAGTTCCCATTACCCTGCAAAGCATGTTTAGCCTGTTGTCCGGGTTTCTCCTTGGCCCTAAGCTGGGCAGCATGTCCCAAGGGTTGTATGTAATGCTGGGTCTTTTCGGAGTCAGAATATTTGCTGGATTTTCAGGAGGTCCTCAGTATATATTTAAGCCAAGCTTTGGATTTCTAATTGGATTTATATTTGCATCCCATATAGTGGGAAAACTAACATATAAAAAACCCTATTCAGGATTCAGAAGCTTTTTATTGGCCAGTCTTATTGGCACCTTTGTCATATACGCATTTGGCATCCCCTATATGTATTTTTCACTGAATTATATTTCTGGTGTAGAAATGGACCTGTTGACAGTTTTAAAGACAGGATGCCTGGTTTTCATCCCTGGAGATTTGATAAAAGCAATAATAACTTCCTTCGTGGCATCTAAACTTGTCCATAGAATATGATATAATATCCCTAAAGGAGGGGTATTATGATCTGTGTCACTGGCAATCAGATGAAATCAATAGATAATTACTGTATAGAGAAGCTGGGAATCCCTGGCATTGTGCTTATGGAAAATGCAGCATTGAAGGTAGTTAAGAATATAGACCTGGACAGATTTAATTCCTTTACAATTGTATGTGGTGTAGGAAACAATGGAGGAGACGGCTTGGCTGTAGGAAGACATTTAATTGTGGAAGGTAAAAGTGTAGACATATTTGTCATAGGAAACCTGAATAAGGGCAGCAAAGATTTTAACATAAACTGCAATATACTTAAGAATATGAATATAAAAATAAACCTTATTGAAACAGAGGAAGATATAAATATCCTGGTAGATTCACTAAAAGCTTCAGACATGACCATAGATTCCATATTTGGAACAGGACTTACAAGGGATGTTGAAGGGTTATACAAGGATGTGATTTCAAGTATAAATAAATACAGCAAATATACATTATCTGTAGACATACCTTCTGGAATGGACTCTGATACCGGCAAAATCCTGGGCATTTCAGTCAGAGCAGATAAGACTGTAACATTTCAGCTTATGAAAAAGGGATTGGTAAACTGTGAAAATGTAGTTGTTGAATCCATAGGTATGCCAGAGGTAGCTATTGAAAATGTATTGAAATCTACAGATGATAATTGATGAAAGTTGCTTTACACTCATGACTTTAGTCATGAGTAATTGGCAAGTACATATGCTGTATTAATAATGGATGACAACTAAAAAATGGGCTGCATAACCGCTTAAGATTAAAATGCAGCCCCTATATATTCCCAAATCGGTTTTACGACCGTGATATTTCACAAATTCGGAGTTGGAGAGCTGTTCTTTATATATGCCTTATAATTATTTTCATCCAAGACTAATAACTAAATCAACTCTTTGTCGTTCATCATCAATTGTCTACATACCCTTCCATGCCTCTTACAGACACTTCTCCTGACAGTATAGCTTCTATTTTCCCATTTTCAAACTCAACTATCAATCGGCCTTCCTGGTCTAGGTCTATTGTCCTGCCTGTTCTCTCAACATTATCCTTTATAATCCTTACTTCCCTATTGAGGAGTATGGAATTTTCTCTTGATATTTTTATGGTTTCTGAAATATCCTCTTTTTCTTTAAATGGAATATATAGCTTTTCAAAATTATTCAATACACATGCAAGAAGCCTACTCCTGTCTATTTCTGCTCCTTTTATTATTTTTAAAGATGTTGCCTTATCCTTAAGCTCATCATGAAAATCTCCTTTATCCAAATTGGCATTTATCCCAATTCCCATTATTACGTAATATGAGTTTTCATCCTGTAAAACCATTTCAGTTAATATTCCGCATACCTTTTTTCCTTCAACTACAACATCATTTGGCCACTTTATATGGGATGTAATGCCTAGTTCCTTTAATGCCTTATGTACTGCAGCTGCACCAATTAATGTTATTTTGGATATCTTCCCTGGATCCAAATACGGTTTTAGTATAATGCTAAACCAAAGCCCCTTACCCTTTGGAGACATCCAACTTCTTCCAAGCCTTCCTCTTCCCATGGTCTGTTCTTCAGCAATTATTACAGTCCCCTCATCTGCCAGCATTGCAACTTCCTTGGCTCTAATATTGGTAGATTCAATACTCTCATGGCATTCAATATTTCTTCCCACAAAATCAGTTGTTAAATGTTTCTCTATATCCATTTTATTTATCATAAATCCACATCCCTTTATTTTAAGCTTCAGTGTAGTGTTTAATTACATCATAATTTATTATATCAGATTTTATATTATTATTTATTTTAACTGCTGTGAGTAAAAGGGTATAATTATAATATACAGAGATTTCTATTGACTCAGTCAATCAATTTAATTGGAGGTGAATGTTATTAATAAGCCATTTAGAGCATTAACAGTTCTTTTACTTGCAGTATCCATTTTATTTAACCTTCCCCAGTGTGCAGTTGCAGAGGAGGAATTAATTATCACCAGATGGCTGGTTGACTCTGAAATACTGAGAAATGGCGATTTAGAAATAGCTGAAGATATTACATTCAGATTTAACAGGGAATTTAATGGAGTATTCAGGGAAATCATATTGGATAAGACTGACGGAATAGAAAATATCAGTGTATCTGAAGTCATCCAGAATAGAGAAGTTGAATATGCTCAAGTTGACAACGCCAGAAAAGGAGATAGCAATGTTTATGTAGTACATAACGAAGATGAATCTCTCACCATTCAGATATTCTCACCTTCTGAGGATGAAGAGAAGACATTTCGCTTAAGATATACCGTGAAGAATGTATCCATAAGATACAATGACATAGGTGAACTGTATTATAAATTCCTGGGAGATGAGAACGAAACCCCTATAGACTTTTTTGGTGTAAATATAAGGCTTCCAGGGAAAATAACTGAAAACACAAAAATATTTGCCCATGGCCCAACAAATGGAACCGTAAGATTTTCCGGAGAAAATGCCATAAGGGCTGAAGTTGAGAATGTGCCTGATAACACCTTTGTTGAAGTCAGAGTCCTTTTCCCGGCAGAATATATTCCTGGTTCCACCAATGTGATAAACAGGGATGCATATGAAGAAATAGTGAATGAGGAATTATCATATATTGAAGAAATCAGGGAAAGGGAAATAAGAAAGGCTGAAAGAAAGAATCTGTTCAACAACATATCAATTATATCATCAGCAGTTCTAACATTAATAATATTCCTCATATTCAACAAATACAGAAGAAGATTAGACAGGCTTGAATCCATTGACCGCAGCATATATCCTGATGACAATTCACCAGCAGTAGTATCCCTTATTCTAAATGGAGCCATTACTCCATCAGCATTTACAGCTACCATACTAGACCTTGCCAGAAGAGGTTTTATATCCATTGAAGAGATAGAAAAATACAGGAAGGATGCCACCAGCTTCAATCTCATTAAGATGGATAAACCAGAAGATGGCCTATTGATGCATGAAAAGTATCTTTTGAAATGGCTTTTTGATGAAATAGGATACAATAATGCAGTAAGCACCATTGACATAGAGCTATACAGAAAAAACCAGGCATCCAGTTTCTATAAAAGCCATACTCAATGGACCAGATTAGTAGGCGAAGAAGCCAGGAAAATGGGATACTACGATAACAGCACCAAGGGAACAGGAGTACTGCTGATGTTAATATCAATGGTATTTTTGACGATTTCCATTATTTCACTGGTATATGGGGCACTGTATGGAATACTTCTGATAATTTTAGCCACTGCAGCCTTCGTATATTCCATAGGGCTATTAACAAGAAAATCCGATTACGGATATCTGCAGATGAAGAAGTGGAAGGATTTCAGAAAGGATTTGGAAGAAAGAAGCAGATTACTGGATGCAAATGATTTATGGATATCCCTGGATAAAGCCTTAATATATGGATTAGCCCTGGGAATACCATATAATTCATTAAAAAGGTTTAGGCCTCTATATCCCCAAAGCCATATGGCAAACCACTGGGCTTACTGGTTCTTCCTGACTAACCCAAATGGAGACAATGAATTTACAAAGAGCATAGGTAAATCCTTCAATATAACAGGAGCTTCCACAGGAGGCGGAGGAGGTTTTTCTGTCGGTGGTGGAGGCGGTGCCGGCGGCGGTGGTGCCGGAGGATTTTAGCAATGAACAGTTAAGGGTCTCAAATTGAGACCCTTTTTTTGACAAAATACTATTTATTTCCCGGGAAAATTTAACGCAATACAAAGCTGCTGAACATCTCTTCCACCAGCTCACTTGTCTGGTCCTCATAAGGTATATAGTATGACTCAGAACCAATATATTTACCTTCTCCAGGCACTGTAGCTACATTCAAGTTTTCAAAGTCTATATCGTTCAGCTTTGGTACTGCCTTCAATGCTGCAGTAATTGGAATATTTGTGTCTACATAGTTAAAGTAGGTACTTATCATTTTAGGTATTTTTGTTATATTTTTAGGCTGCAACACCTGCTTAATGAATTCCTTTAAGAAATACTGCTGTGCCTTAACCCTGCCAATATCTCCTTCCGGATAAGACCTAAACCTTAAATATTCCAGGGCTTTATCCCCATCAAGCGTCTGTGGTCCTGGATAAAGGTCTATAACTAAGGGAGGCTTAGCTGCTGGATCCGTATACTTCATCCTTTGTGGCACATCTAAATATACTCCACCTATGGCATTTACTATTTCTCTTACTGCTTCATAGTCAACTGTTACGTAGTACTCTAAATCTACACCTAAAAAGTCCCTGACAGTTTTTACTGATAAAAGAGGTCCTCCATAGGAATGGGCATGATTTATCTTTTCTTTGGAGCTTCTTCCTCTTATATTCACCCGAGTATCCCTTGGTATGGATAACATGGTTATTTCTCCAGTTTCATAGCTGAATTTGCAAAGAATCATAGTATCAGACCTTAAACCTGTTTTCTTATATCCATTTTCGTCTTTTTCCATTTTTTTTATGGCTTTTATGCCACCTCTTCCTTCCATGTCATCTACTCCCATGAGCAAGAACAGTATTTCTCCCTTATCTTCTATTTCCTCCATTTTCTCATTATCATATAATTCTTCACTGTCCCCTTCCCCTATGGAAATAACAGAGTTTTTTTCCAGTAAATATGGTACTGCTATACTGAAAAGAAAGGAAAATACTACTAAGGATATAAAAAAGCTAATCCAGAATTTCTTTTTCATTTCCATACCTCCAATATACCACCTATAGCTTTAATGATACTAAATTTGCAATGTTTTTTCAATTAAAATAAGGTTACAAATTTATTGCAATATAACAGGTCCACACTATTTTACTGAGACATATGGATTATTCTCTATGTAAAACCTATAGGGAAAATCCCTCGCTTCCTCAGCATAGTCTATGCCTATTCTTGTTGTCTGTACTATATTGAAATCCTTATTTTCTCCCTCTTCAATATATAGCCTATCACCGCAAAGATCTATTCCATTTAGTTTTCTGTCTATATTAAATGCCTTTGTAAGCTTTCCCGGACCATTGGTCAGGTTCTTTTTCTCATGGGAAGTCAATTCCTCATAGGTTTTTTTGAATCTATACAAAGCCATCCCGTCGAGGCCTTCCAATGGCTCAATCCCTCTGATTAGTACTGCTTGAGGTATTCCCTCCCTTTCAGTAACCACATTTAACAAAAAATACATGCCGTATATGAAGTATATATATGCGTGTCCTGCAGGGCCATACATTACTTCTACCCTATTCGTTCTCCTACCTCCATAGGAATGGGCAGCCTTGTCCTCAACCCCCAGATAGGCTTCTGTCTCTACAATCTTCCCTTTTAGCAGCATCCCCTCTATATTATGTACAAGTACCTTTCCAAGCAGCTCCTTTGCTACAGTTATAGTGTCTCTTGCATAGAATTCTCTTTTAAGCTTCATACTACCACTCCCTGTATAGACATAAAAAAGATAAGAGACGAATTATCGCCTCTATTATACTACTTTCCAATTGCTTCTTCCACCTTATCAAGCAATATGTCATTTCTCAATTCTCCAACCCTCTCTTCACCTGCCAGAATTTCAATAAGCTTAAGTGCAAAATATACTGCCACTGCAGGCCCTCTTGCAGTTATGATGTTTCCATCCTCAACTATAATATCATCCTTGTATTCGCTGTTCTTTAAATCATTGTCAAACCCAGGATAGGATGTGACCTTCCTCCCATTCAGTATTCCTGCTCTGTTCAGCACTATTGGCCCCGCACATATGGCAGCAAGTATTTTTCCTTCATCGTGAAATGCCTTAATAAGCTCTATTACTCTTCCGTCATCCCTAAGATGAATTGCTGCCTCACGTCCTCCTGGTATTATAAGCCCATCATAACCTTTAATTGAGTTTATCTTATCTATGTCCTTGTCAGTTTCTATTGTAATCCTGTGGCCTCCTATGACCTTCCTTTCTCCATTTATTGAACAGGTATCAACTATAATATTCATTCGCCTTAAATAATCTATTACAGTAACAGCCTCCACTTCTTCAAAGCCTTCTGCCAGTAGCATTAGCATCTTTTTCATGTTTATCCCTCCCTGTTTTCATAAATATATTATGCACAAATAGGAAGGGTTTAATAGCAAACAAAAAGCATAGCCAAACTGCTATGCTATTTAATGCTTTCCAGGGTGGCAACTGCTTCGCTTAAAAGCTTTGGCACTCTGGATAATACATTTTCGTCTATTATGTTTTTATTATACTCAATTATGTCAATATATTTGGAAATTATCTTTGCCGTTATCAACTTATTATTTCCTTTCATGTTCTTATAGCTCTTCAATATGTCTTTCTTTATTTCCCTGGTTTCATATTCGTATATCGGAGAGTTATCAGAGCCTTCCAGGTATAGTCTTAAATAATCACCGTATATTCTCAATACTTCTTCAAATTTGACACCCTGTGGGTATTTTTGAATATATTTCTCTGTCTGAATTAATCTTTCGCCTAATTCATCAAAGGAAATAGTTATTTCTGCATCCAATACAGCTGGTTTATTGGAATTTAAGGCCTTAATCTCAATATATCCCCTTATTTCATCTGAAAGATAGCGATTGTATTCCTTCAGCTTTTCATAATCAATTCCAGGGTAGAATCCTCCCTCCATGTTTATGAGCTTGTATTTCCCCTTAAATATCCTCTCTACTATATCCTTTAGCTTTACGTTCTCTATCTGGCCTATATTTGCCTCATCAAAGAAGAGCTCAGTTCCTGAAAGCCTTAGAAGCTCCATCTGATTGTCTTCCATAAATATCTCATCTGTATATTCTTGAATATATTCCTTTTGGACTTCCTCCAATATCAGGATCATTACAGCTGCTTCTTCCTCCGTTGCATTTTTAATATTTTCATCTATAAACTGCACCAATACATAGGGTTCGTTGTTGCTATCCACTATGCTTTTGAATTCATATAGCAATCCATCAGATTCTTCAGTGTTGGATGATGTCAGGGTGCTTTCCAAGGCTTCATATATTTCCTTATCATTTTTCTCCAGTAAATAGTTATCACACCCCACGATAAACAGAATCAGAAATATACCCATTAAGCTAATAGCTTTCAATATTTTTTTCCTCATATAAATACCTCTTTCATATTTAATATATTAAAAATATTAAACCTCCTCTTTAGTATACTATATCAGTAATTGAATTAAAAGTCGTTACAAAGGAGTTACAAAACAAACTGACAAGTTTAACACCTGTCAGTTTGTTTCATAGTTATATATTACTGATAAGCCTTGGCTTTGTTTTTGGATTTTTCTTCAATATTTTTATTTGCATTGGAAAGCATTAGCTTAATTCTGTTTAGCTGGTTCACTTCGCTGGCTCCTGAGTCATAATCTATGGCAACTATATTTGCCCTGGGATATCTATCCCTTATAGCCTTTATCATACCCTTCCCAGTTATATGATTTGGCAGGCAGCCAAAGGGCTGAACGCAGACTATGTTTTCCACGCCTCTGTGTATCAGCTCCAGCATCTCTGCCGTTAAAAGCCAGCCTTCGCCATACTGATGCCCTAAGGTTATCAGCTCTTCAGCCTCCCTTGCAAGCTCATGAATAGTCATAGGCTCGTCAAACCTTTTGCTCTTTCTTAAAGCTTCCCTTGCATATTTTCTATAGTGCTCAATATACTTAACTACCACATCTCCACCTAATTTGGGCATCAATCCCTTGGACAGATATTCATGCTTAAATGTTGTATTATAAGCTGAATACAAGAGGAAATCCGTCAGGTCCGTAACCACTGCTTCAGCACCTTCCTCCTCCAGCAAATCCACTATCTGGTTGTTGGCTTCAGGATGGTACTTAACCAGTATTTCCCCTACTACTCCTACCTTTGGCTTTACAAGGTTCTCGTCTATTTCCAGCTCATCAAAATCCCTGACCATATCATTTATATTTCGAATGTAATCCCTTGTCCTGCCTATTTTAACTGCTTCAGAGCATTTGTCAATCCAGTGCCTTGCAAGCATGTCTGCTGAACCCTTTATCTTCTCATAAGGCCTTACTCTGTATAGCATTCTCATAATCAGGTCCCCATAGTGGATTGCCATTATTCCCTTCTTTATCATTGGCAATGAGAATGTAAATCCTGGATTTTTCTCTATGCCCTGAGCTGATACAGCAATAATTGGCACATGGCCAAATCCAGCGTCCTTAAAGGCTTTCCTCATAAACCCTACATAGTTGGATGCCCTGCACACACCTCCAGTTTGAGTTATGATTACAGATACATTGTTTAAATCGTATTTGCCTGATTTCAATGCATCTATAAACTGTCCCACAACTATGATGGAGGGGTAGCATGCATCGTTGTTTACATACTTTAATCCTTCATCTACAGATTTGGTATCTGCTGAAGGCAATACCTCCATATTATAGCCGCATGAGTTAAATGCCGACTGTAGTATTTCAAAATGAATTGGTGCCATCTGAGGCATTAATATTGTATGCCTTTCCTTCATTTCCTTTGTAAAGTATACTCTCTTTGGTATATCATATTTCTTCCCCAGTTCATATCCCTTTTTATCTCTCTCCCTTAAAGCTGCATCCAAAGACCTGATTCTTATCTTTGCAGCACCCAAGTTGCTTACTTCATCTATTTTTAGAAGGGTATAGATTTTACCGAATCTGCTTAATATTTCGTCCACCTGGTCTGTTGTTACAGCATCCAGTCCGCACCCGAAGGAGTTTAACTGCACCAGTTCCAGATCCTTTCGCTGAGCTACAAAGCTTGCTGCTCTATATAGCCTTGCATGGTATACCCACTGGTCCAAAACCCTTAAAGGCCTTTCAACTTTTCCAAGGTGAGCTACGGAATCCTCCGTTAAAACTGCCATGCCTAAGGAGGTAATAAGTCCAGGTATGTTGTGGTTTATGGCCTTATCCAGATGGTAAGGCCTTCCTGCCAGTACTATGCCCCTTATTCCTTCTCTTTCTATATACTCCAGGGTTTCCTCTCCCTTTCTCCTTATATCCTCCTTTACCTTGATCCTTTCCTCCCAGGCCTTATCAACAGCTCTTGTTATTTCATCCTTTGGAATGTTGAACCTCCTGAATTCCTCAGCAAGCCTCTTCTTGAGCCCTTCCTTGTCATCAAAGCTGAGGAATGGATTCATAAACAGGATATCCTTATCCTTTAGCTTCTCAATATTGTGTTTCAACACATCCGGATATCCTATTACTACGGGACAGTTTACATTGTTGTCTGCCCTTTCATCTTCCTTCTTGTCAAAGAATATAGAAGGATAGAATATGAACTTAACTCCTTTTTCAATCAGCTCCATTATATGCCCATGGGATATTTTTGCAGGGAAGCAGGCTGTTTCACTGGGTATGGAGCTTATTCCCTTTTCATATGTCTTCCTGGTGGATTCAGAGGATAATTCCACTCTAAATCCCAGCTCTGTAAAGAATGTATGCCAGAATGGATAGTGCTCGTACATATTAAGAACTCTTGGTATCCCCACTATACCTCTTTTGGCTTCTTCTATGCTTAACGGATTATAGCTGAAAATTCTGTTGTATTTATATTCAAACAGATTTGGAATGCTCTCCCTGCTTTTATCCAATCCTGCGCCTTTTTCGCATTTATTGCCTGTAATAAATCGTTTGCCGTCTTCAAATATGTTTATTGTCAAAAGACAGTTGTTCCCGCATCTGCCGCAGCGGGCCTTCTGGGTTTTGTATGTGAACTTATCCAGTTTATCCTTTGTAAGTATGCTTGACTCCTTCCCTTCTTCGTACCTCTCCTTGGCAATTATAGCTGCCCCCAAGGCTCCCATAAGCCCTGGAATTTCAGGTCTTACCACCTGTCTTCCTGATAGGAGCTCAAAGCTCCTTACTATGGCATCTCCGTAGAAGGTACCGCCTTGAACTACAATATTCTCTCCTAATTCTTTGGGATCCCTTATCTTAATAACCTTCTGCAGTGCATTTTTTATTACAGAATAGGAAAGCCCAGCAGCAATATCCCCTATACTTGCCCCTTCTTTTTGAGCCTGCTTAACCTTGGAATTCATAAACACAGTGCATCGGGACCCTAAGTCCACAGGGTTCTTAGCCAGCAGCCCTTCATTTAAGAAGTCCTCAACGCTCATATTCAGTGAGTGGGCAAAAGTCTCCAGGAATGAGCCGCATCCTGAGGAGCAGGCTTCATTTAGAAGAATGCTGTCAATTACTCCATCTTTAATCTTCATGCATTTCATGTCTTGTCCACCGATGTCCAGTATAAAGTCTACCTTTGGCTGGAAAAACAATGCTGCTTTATAGTGAGCTATGGTTTCAACCTCACCAACATCTATATTTAGGGCAGCTTTTATAAACTCTTCTCCATATCCGGTTATGGCAGAATAGGTTATCTTTTCTCCTTCAGGTAATTTTTCATATATTTCCTTTATAATCTTAATAGCCAAATCCAGCGGTTTGCCTTTATTGTTTCCATAGTAGCTATAAAGGATGTTGTTGTCTTCATCTATCAGTATAGCTTTTGTAGTAGTTGATCCAGCGTCTATCCCCAGGAAGGACTTTCCCCTATGGGTTTTAATATCCTTATACGACATCCTTTTGGTTGAATGTTCCCTTCTAAACTCTTCCAGCTCTTTTTCATTCATAAATAGAGGTCTTAAATTCTTTATTTCACATTCAATAGATTCGTTTAAATCGTTTATCCTATTCTTCAGCATTTCAAACCTAATGGGCTTTTCTTCCTCAGATGCAATTGCTGCACCAATAGCAACAAACAGCTGTGAATTCTCTGGAAATATTATTTCATCCTCTTTAAGCTTCAATGTATCTATGAATCTGTCCCTAAGCGCTGATAAAAAATACAAAGGACCACCTAAAAAGGCAACCCTGCCCTCTATTGGCCTGCCACATGCAAGGTTTGATATAGTCTGATTTACTACAGACTGAAATACGCTTGCAGCAATGTCCTCCTTTGAAACTCCCTGATTTATCAGCGACTGAACATCAGTCTTTGCAAAAACACCGCATCTTGAGGCTATTGAATATATGGATTCGTGTCTGGCTGCCAAGTTGTTTAACCCCTCTGCATCTGTTTCCAATAGAGAAGCCATCTGGTCAATAAATGCGCCAGTCCCTCCAGCACATATGCTATTCATCCTCTGCTCAACATTTCCCTTTAAATAGGTTATCTTGGCATCTTCTCCGCCTAATTCAATTGCTACATCCGTATCAGGTATAAATCTCCTTATGGCTGTTGTAGATGCCACTACCTCCTGAATAAAGGGAATGTTAAGCCATTTATGGACTGAAAGCCCTCCTGAACCTGTAACCATTATAGTTATGGATTCATTTTTATATCTTTTGTAGACATCCATTAGTACTTCTTTAACGCAGTTTTTAATATCAGAGTAATGCCTTTTATAAATGCTATAAACTATGTCATAACTTGAATTTAATGCTACCAGTTTAACCGTTGTAGAGCCAACATCTAATCCCAAATGTAAGTTTATCATTTTATTGCAGTACCCTGCGTTACCTCCTTACGTTATGAATAACTAAAATTTAATATCCTATTAGTTATTAGATGGATTATAGCACAACTTCCCTTTCCATGCAATTATTGTTAATACTTTGTTTATTGATGCAAGTTTTACTATGTATATTATAACAAATATATATTAACTTGGTATCAATTATATTACAGGTATTCTCAATAAAAAAAGCCCATAAACATGGGCTTTTTTTATTAGTCGCAGAATATTACGCATCTCTTTGGAATGCACAGTATCTGGCCAATCATTAAATTGTTTGGATCAACTCCAGGATTTGCCATCATAAGAGCCTGAACTGTTACACAGAATTTCTGAGCAAGCAGGAAGAAGGTGTCTCCAGGTTTTACCCTGTAGTATACTCCATAAGGGCATGGTGGCAGTTCTGGCTCTGGGCTGGGCATTGTTGGTATGCATATTACCTGCCCTATTTGAAGGTTATTTGGATCTATTCCTGGATTTGCCATCAGTATGGCCTCTACGCTTACACCAAATCTCTGACTTAACAGGAATATGGTATCTCCCTGCCTAATGGTATAGTAGAATCCATGAGGGCATGGTGGCAGTGGAGAGACTTTCTGCTCTGGTATGCATATAACCTGACCTATTTGCAGATTATTTGGGTCAATTCCTGGATTTAAGTTCATTATTGCTTCTACTGTGGTATTAAATCTGATGGCCAGGAAGTATAAGGTATCTCCTGATTTAATAGTATATGGAAAGCTGCCTGCAGGGCATCTCTTTCCTCCTTGTCTATCATCATGATTTGCACTCATACTAGTCACCTCTTTCATATTAATCTAGCAATATATATTATGCATGTGCTGTAATTAGTGTTAATGAAAAAAGAGAGCCTAAGCTCTCTTTATGCTAAAATGTTGGTATGCATATCATCTGGCCTATTCTTAAGTTGTTTGGATCAATTCCTGGATTTGCATTTATTATAGCCTGAACTGATACGTTAAAGCGCTGTGCCAGCAGGAATAGTGTGTCTCCCTGTCTAATGGAATAGTAGAATCCGTTTGGGCATGGTGGTACTGGTGTAACCGGTCTTGGTATGCATATTATCTGGCCAACTCTCAAGTTGTTTGGGTCAATTCCTGGGTTAGCATTAATAATAGCCTGAACTGTTACATTAAAGCGCTGTGCCAGCAGGAATAATGTATCTCCTGCAACTATTGTATAGTAAAATCCATTTGTGCATGGTGGCAATGGTGGTGGCAATGCTCCTGGAATACAAATTCTCTGGCCTATTTGAAGATTATTTGGATTTATTCCAGGGTTAGCATTTATTATTGACTGCACACTGACACCAAATCTCTGGCTTAGTATAAACAATGTATCCCCTGCTCTTATTGTGTAGAAAAACCCATTTGGACACTGGGTTGAGGCCATTCCAGGGATACATATCACTTGCCCAATCTGAAGTCTGTTAGGGTCTATTCCTGGGTTTAATCTTTGAATTGCTTCTACAGTGGTATTAAATCTCTGCGCCAGCAAAAATAGCGTGTCTCCTGGTCTGATTATATAGGAAAAGCTTCCTTGAGGGCATTGTTGTTGTACATTGTACCCGTCCATATTATTCTCCTTTCTACATATTTTTTATTGCATTATATAATATGCAGAAAGGAATACAGGTGTTAATAGGTTACTTGCATTTCTTCCCCTGCCAGGAATTCCTCATTTTCAATTCCCTATCAATTCCTGACAATACCCTAAGCTTATCCAAAGTCCACCTGGGTTCATAAAGAAGCTCCTTTTTACCATCTCCAGTTACCCTATGGACTACCATATCCTCCGGCAAAAGCTCCAGTGCATCTGCCACCAGGGATATGTATTCATCCCTTGATAGTATAGGAAATGGATGCTTTAAATAGTATTCATACAGGTCTGTTCCCCTTTGTATATAGAGCATGTGGAATTTCACACCCCAGGTATTGGTGTTAGCCACATACCTTACAGATTCCAATATATCCTCCCTTGATTCATGTGGCAGCCCAAATATCAGGTGTGTGACAACCTTAATGTTTCTTTTCCTAAGCTTTTCTACTGCCTCATTATATATGCTTAAAGGATAACCTCTCCTTATAAATCTGGAGGATTTTTCATGAATAGTCTGCAATCCCAGCTCCACCCAAAGGTAGGTTTTTTGGTTTATCTCCTCCAGTAAATCCAGCACTCTATCAGGCAGGCAGTCAGGCCTTGTGGCTATTGCCAGTCCTACAACTCCTTTCTGCAACAGAGCCTTATAATATTTTTCCCTTAAATCCTCATAGGTGGAATAGGTGTTGGTGAAATTCTGGAAATAAGCAATGTACATATCAGTACTCCACTTGTTTCCCATAAGCTTTTTCTGTTCCTCAATCTGTTCCTCTATGCTTAATGCCCTGGAGGATGTAAACTCTCCTGAGCCTTCCTCTCCGCAAAATATGCATCCACGGCATCCGACAGTCCCATCCCTGTTGGGGCAGGTAAACCCTCCATCCAGTGATAGCTTTATTACCTTTTTCCCAAAGGTCTTTTTAAGCTCATAGCTTAAAGTATGATATCTCTTATCATCCCACATAAATATGACTCCTTTTATATAAGCTAATTAATATGTTACCACATTGAACTTGTGGGTAAAATAGTAAATAGAATAAATACTGGTAAACTGGAGTGAAAAATATGGCAGTTAAAACATGTATAGAGCTGGTTCCTATATTCAGCACATTAACCTTTGATGAAATGATGGAGGTAGCCTCAATTACGACAAGCAGGACATATAAAAAGGGAGAAATGGTATATTTCCAGGGAGATAGGGAAAAGAAGCTTTACGTAATTCACAAGGGAAGAGTAAAGATATCCAGAATATCCAGCTCTGGAAAAGAACAGGTCATAAGAATACTAGGCCCTGGAGAGTTTATGGGAGAATTGTCCCTTTTTAACGATGAGCCCAACGCCAATAATGCAGAAGTCATTGAAGATGCTACAGTCTGCATAATAGACGGGGACAAGCTGAAAAGCCTTATGGCAAAATATCCTTCAATAGCCTTTAAGGTGCTGGAAGAATTAAGCTTAAGGCTAAAGAGAGCTGAAAACCTGATTGAAAACCTGGGTATCAGGGATGTGGAATCAAGAATTGCTGAAAAGCTGTTGGAACTGGCTGATGATGAAGGCAATATAATCCTTACAATGAAGAAGGGAGATTTGGCTTCCCATCTGGGAATGAGCCAGGAAACGTTGAGCAGGAAACTGTCCTATTTTCAGGATGAAGGCTGGATAGAGCTTAAGGGGCATAAGAAGATAAAAATACTGGATAGGGAAAACCTCGAAAGCTTGCTGTAATAGTGTTTCTATAATCTATTATTTTTCTTTTTATGGAAAAACTATATACATAAGATTAAAAGGAGGTATAGTATGTCTGTAAAAATAACAGATAAGGTTACATGGGTAGGTAAGATTGACTGGGAATTGAGAACCTTTCATGGTGAGGAATACTCTACACATAGAGGCTCATCATATAACTCTTATCTAATAAGAGATGAAAAAACTGTACTTATTGATACCGTATGGGAACCCTTTGCAGAGGAATTTGTTGAAACCCTAAAAAAGGAAATAGATTTAAGTGAAATAGACTACATAGTAGCAAATCATGGAGAAGTAGACCACAGCGGTGCTTTGCCGCTTCTTATGAAGGAAATACCAGATGTGCCTATATACTGCACTTCTAATGGAGTGAAAATTCTAAAGGCCCATTATCATCAGGACTGGAATTTTGTAGAGGTAAAGACTGGTGATGAACTGGAAATCGGCAAGGATAACAAGCTTATATTCATCGAAGCCAGAATGCTCCACTGGCCTGACAGCATGTTTACATATATGACAGGAGAAAATATACTCTTTAGCAATGATGCCTTTGGTCAGCACTATGCCAATAGCAAACTGTTCAATGATTTGGTTGATCAGGCAGAATTGTATCAGGAAGCCTTAAAATACTATGCAAATATTTTAACACCCTTTAGCCCTCTTGTAACCAGCAAAATAAAGGAAGTGCTGGGTTTCAACCTTCCGGTCAATATGATAGCAACAAGCCACGGAGTCATATGGAGAGACAATCCAACTCAGATAATTGAAAAGTACTTGGAATGGGCTGATGATTATCAGGAAAACCAGATTACTATAGTCTATGAAACTATGTGGAATGCCACAAGAAGGATGGCTGAGGCAATTGCCGATGGCATAATGGAAAAGGATAAAAATGTGACTGTTAAGCTGTTTAACATAGGAAAATCGGATAAAAACGATGTTATAACAGAGCTATTTAAGTCCAAGGCTATGCTAATAGGCTGCTCTACTGTAAACAAGAGCATAATGTCTGGTACTGCTGCTGTACTAGGAATGATAAAAGGAATTGGATTTAAGAAGAAAAAAGCTGCTGCCTTTGGTTCATATGGCTGGTCAGGGGAATCGGTGCCTATGATTATTGAAGGCCTAAAGGAGGCAAAGATTGAGGTAATGGATGAAGGATTGAAACTATTATGGCAGCCAGACTGTGATGCCCTTGAAAAATGCAAGGAATATGGAAGGAGATTTATTGATAAGCTTTAGAAAAGGCTAGGCGATATGGCCTAGCCTTACATGCTATTCAGATAAGAGTCTCTTTTCACCCTCTAGGGCTTTCATAGGTGCAATGTCCTGAGTAAACTCCAGTGTTCCCAAGTATTCTCCATTCTTGTTCCTTACAGCAAAGTATCTTATTAGTACAATCTTATCTCCCATCTTAATCCAGAAATCCTCGTGGTCTTTTTTGCCTGACTTAAAGTCATTTACTATCTTTTCTACTACATGAACGCTTGCTGGTGGGTGGCAGTTCTGAACCTTTCTTCCTATTACTGCCTTAGTACGGGTAAATATCCTCTCTTCTCCCTGGGAGAAGTATTTTACAGTATCGTCCTTATCTACAAAGGTTATATCTCCTGGTATGGTATTGAGCATGCTTTCCAGCTCATCATGGGTGAAAAATCCTGTATCAAACTTAATATGGTCATCCCTTACTTCCCCTTCAGTTTTCAGCTTCTTAAAGGCTTCTGCTCTTCTTGCCTTCCATTCAACCTTTGGTTCAATAAGCGCATATCCTATTTCATCGCTGTCATTGTAAATGCTAATCCACTCATCTTCAGACAGGGTATCCAACGCCATAGGGAATAATATGTTTTCTTCCTTGAAAATCATTTCCTTTATTTCGTGAATTGTTTTCTTGAACTTGTCATATACTTCGTCCTTATTCCCCTTGTAATCGCTGAGCATTATTTTCAATTCCCTTATCATGGCTCTGATTTCATCATCTACTCCCCACATTACCTTTGGAGGAGCTGTTATGTTGTACTTCTCCAGATAAGGGAATATCAGGTTTTCCTTTCTGCTATAATGCTTGTCAATGTCCCATAGAAGGTTCACATCTCCAATTAAAGCGTTGATGTTTTCCTTTGAGTCATCCTCCCTGAACTTCTCAAGGTTGGGGTTTACGCTTTCTTCAATGTACTTTTCTATGGCCCTGTTTTCTTCCTTCATGGTATATACAGGATGTCCCGGTACCTGCTCTGGATGGTGTATCTCGTCTATGGTCCCCTTGAATACCTCTGCGTGTACATTGCAGAGCCTTTGAATTTCTTCCACTGGAAGGCCTTCCTTAACAAGCTCCCCTTCTATGACAGTTATCTCTGTAGCAGATACGCCCTTCAATACCTCTGCAAATTGAGCTTTTACCTCGTCTACAGTGGCCCCTTCGTGGAGCTTTCTTATTACATCCTTCACAATTTTCTTCCTGTGCTCTCTATTGTTAATCAATTCGCTCATGTTTCTCACCTCTAAAATCTTTCTTATTCCATATAATACCCAAAATGCTGACAATAAATTATGTTAATTACATTATTTTCTTCTCCAGCTCATCAAGCATGTTCAAGTATTTTTCCTGAACTTTCTTTTTGGAGGCTTCCTTGTTTACCTCTTCAGCCTTTTCGTCTATTTCTTCCTTAACCTTGTCAGATAGCATGTTTTCAGCAAACCTGTATATCACATTATTCTCCTTGTCAATATGCCTTAGTAACAAGTCTCCATAGCATATAGTATTTGCAATTATATCAAGCCTTGCTTCATCGTTGCCATTTTTATAATCCTCAAGTGCCTTTTCAAGGCTTGATACATAAAGCCTTGCCATGTCGTGCTCTATCAGCATACCTGTTATAGGTCCATTGTTTGTAAGCTTTGGCATCTCCTCTCCCATTCTTTTAAACAGTATATCCTCCTCTTTGGCATGGTGGTATCCATCTGTGTAGTTTCTTATGAAATCAATTATCATATAGAAATCCTTGTAGTCTATCTCTCTTCCCTGCAGAACAGCATAGGAGTATTTTCTCATGACCTTTACCATACGCTTTACATTTTCATGTTCAGATATCATGTCCTGTATAGATTTCACCAGAATACCTCCTAACATATATTAAGTTTTACTTTTGCCTTTTTCGCCATATCCTAACAACCTTATTGCATTAACTATTACCAGAAATACGCTTAGCTCATGGATTAGCATTCCTGATGCCATGAACACCACTTTTCCAAGCACTCCCAACAGAAGCAGCACTGCAACTAGAATTGCAAAGTAAATATTCTGCTTGATATTTCTTACTGTGGCTCTACTTAAGCCTATGGCATAGGATAATTTTCTGATTTCATCAGACATGAGGACTACATCTGCTGTTTCCATGGCCACATCTGCACCTTTTATGCCTAAGGCTATGCCTAAGTCTGCTGATGCTAAGGCTGGTGCGTCGTTTACTCCATCTCCAACCATAGCAGTTATTCCGTATTTTTCCTTAAGGGTTTTTAGAGCATTGACCTTGTCTTCAGGCAACAGCTCTGCATAGTATTCGTCAATTCCCAGTTCATTTGATATAGCCCTGGCTGCCCTTTCATTATCCCCTGTCAGCATCACTACCTTCTTAATCCCTTTCCTTTTTAGATCCATTATAAGCTCCTTTGCATCCTCCCTGACAGTATCTGCTATGGATATGGCTCCCAATATATTTCCCTCATTGGCTACAATTACCACTGTCTGGCCTCTTTCCTCTTCAGCCCTTATATAATCTTCCTTATCCTCGGAAAGTATTATACCCTGATCTCTTAAAAGCTTTCTGTTGCCTATAAGGTATTCATTTCCATGTACTTTGGCCTTAAGCCCCTGGCCTGTAATAAAAACTACCTCCTCGGCTGTTTCATCTAATGGGCCTTGCTTCTCTTCATAGTGAGATATTATTGCTCTTGCCAGTGGATGCTCTGAATAGCCTTCTCCAATTGCTGCAACCTTTAACAGCTTATGCTCATCCATATCAAAGGATTTAATCCTTGTTACTTTGGGCTTCCCCTCTGTAAGGGTTCCAGTCTTGTCGAAGGCCAATACCTTTGTCTTTCCCAGGCTCTCCATTATCTCTCCGCCCTTTATCAGCACACCATGTTTTGCACCATTTCCGATACCTGCAACTATGGATACCGGTGTTGATATGACCAATGCCCCAGGGCATGCTATTACAAGTAGGGTAATGGATAATACCAAATCTCCAGTGAATATAAACAGCAGCAACGAAAGAGCTATTATTCCGGGAGTATAGTATTTTGAAAACCTCTCAAGAAATTTTTGAGTCCTGGCCTTCTTGTCCTGAGCTTCCTCCACCATTTCAAGAATCTTGGCAAAGGTAGTATCATCTCCTACCCTGTCTGCCCTTATCTTCAAATATCCTGATTCTATAATGGTTCCTGAAAACACTGTATCATCTATAGTTTTGTCTACCGGAATAGACTCTCCTGTAATTGTTGCCTGGTTTACATAGGCATTTCCCTCTATTATGGTTCCATCAACAGGTATCTTTTCTCCCGGCTTTACCAGAACAACATCTCCTTTTTCTACCTCATCTGGAGAAATTACAATTTCCCTACCGTCCCTTATGACCCTTGCTTCATCCGGAGCCAAATCAAGAAGGGCCTTTATGGAGGACCTGGTTTTCTCCAATGTTCTGGATTCCAGATAATCCCCCAGCATAAACAGAAATGTTACTGCTGCAGCCTCCCAGTATTCCTTAAGAAATAATGCCCCTACTACTGCTATGGTAACCAGGGCGTCTATTCCAAGTATCCTGTACTTCAGCGCAGAAAAGGCATTTCTGGCTATGGGATACCCTGCTATAAAAGCTGCTATGAGCATGGATATATTTGCATACAATATAATATTAAGGTCTGTCCGCTTAAGTATCAGGGATATAATTATGAAAACCCCGGATATTACAACTCTTTTGGATTTATCCAATTTCATTCTAATCACCTTTTCTATTTTACCTTCAGCACTCTGTAGCCCAATCCTTCTATAATGTCCTTTATGTCATCCTGGCTTATTATTGACTCATCAAACGTAACCTTTGCCTTGCTGGAGTTAAATAGCACCTCAACTTCTTCTACTCCTTTGGTTTTTCTTAATGCCCCTTCAATCTTTATTGAACAGGATGGGCAGGTTAATGTTTCCAGATTATATGTTTTTGTTATCATTTAAATTCCTCCTTTAGCGTCTTTTTATCTATTCTTTGTCTTTATTATAGGAAATATTAGCGATTGTTGCTTTGACCAAAATCAAAATTATATTTCAGTCAAAAAATTTCAGGATGGAAGCATTGATGAAATGCCCATCCTGAATACATTTCCATGGATAAACCCTATAGCATACCTTCCAGTTTAGCTGCTGGTACAGGCTCACTGAAGTAATAGCCCTGGGCTTTGTTGCACCCCATACTCCTTAATATGTTCAGCTGCCCTTCTGTTTCCACTCCTTCTGCAGTTACGGATATGTTGAACTTCCTTGTAAGCTCAATTATGGTGCTGGTTATTGCCCTGTTCATTTCGCTTTTTTCAATGTTTTTTACAAAACTTCTGTCAATTTTCAGCTCGTCTATTTTCATTTCTCCAATATACCTAAGATTTGAATATCCTGTACCAAAGTCATCCATTATTACAGATATTCCAAGCTTTTTAAGCTTGCATAGAACTTCAAGGGTATATTTAGTATCTGATATTGCAACGGATTCAGTTATTTCTATTGCCAGATATTTTGGTTCCATGCGCGTTTCTTCAAGTATCTTGGAAATTGTATCAAGAAAATCATGCCTCTGGAATTGCCTCGCTGATATGTTCACAGATATGGGTATGGGTCTAATACCCATGTCAATCCATTTTCTGTTTTGTCTGCAGGCCTCTCTTATAACCCATTCCCCAATGGGATATATAAGGCCCATTTCTTCTGCCAGGGGTATGAAATCGCCTGGATATATCAATCCCTTTCTAGGGTTGTTCCATCTTATTAAAGCTTCCAAATCCACTATATTGCCTGTATTTATATCTATCTTGGGCTGATAGTACAATACGAATTCCTCATTGGTAACAGCTTGTCTTAGTTCGTTTAATAAGATAAGATTATGATACCCCTTCCTTCCAATATAATCCTGATATACAAAATAGCTGTTTCCTCCCATATTCTTTGCTTCATACATTGCAATTTCCGCATTTTTGATGAGAGATATGCTGTCTTCCCCTCCATCTGGATAATTGGCCACTCCTATACTGGCTGTTAAATATATTTCTATACCTCCATACAAAACAGGCTCACTGAACTTATCTATGATTTTATTTATCCTACTCTCCAGTTTAACATCCTTTGCTGCATCAATTATGAGTATCAGGAATTCGTCCCCACCAGCCCTGGCCACCAGTTTTATTTCCGGCATTAAATTCTTAAGCATTAATCCACATGCCTTCATTATACTGTCTCCAATCTCATGTCCTAAGGAGTCATTTATGTATTTAAACTTGTCAAAATCCAGGTACAATACTGCCAGCTTCTCCCCTTCGCCTAAATTTTCAATAGATTTATTAAGTGTTTCAGAGAAGTTTATCCTATTGGGAAGCCCTGTAGATGAATCGTAGTAGGCTAAGGCGTATATCCTGTCCTGCTGGCTTTTCAACTCGCCATATGCAATTTCAAGCTCTTTTGTTCTATTTGATACCTCTTCCTTTAATTTAGTGTTCCATATATAAAAGATTATCATCAATAATACTATTACCACTGCAATAGCCACGGCATAATCCGTAAACCTTTTCAATATCAGATTGCTAAATAATAGTCTGTCTCCAAACCATCTCTTATATATGTCCTCATATTCCCTGCTTTTCTTTATTCTGGTTATTCCCTCATTTAATAATGAGTATGCCACGCTGTCCTTGCTTAAAGTTACAGGCCCATAAGCAGTTTCTCCAAGAGGCTCATCAAGAATCTTAACCTTGTCGCTGTTTCTGCTGTCATTGAGGAAATATAATGCTGTTATTTTGTTCCCGATAAATGCATCTGCCTCTCCTTCAAGCAATGCCTTTATACCTTCTATCTGGTCGGACTTAGGAACCAGAAAAACATTTGGGAATTTTTTAATTCTTTCTTCCTGAACGTCCCCCTTTTGATAGGAAATTCTCTTGCCTTCCAGATCATCAATTGTGTTAATATAATCATTGTCCTTCAGCGTAATAATGGCATGATAGTTGATAACAGTAGGTTGTGTAAAAGCAAACCTATTGCTTCTATCTTCTGTTTTAGACATGCCCTGAATTGCATCTATTTCTTTATTTATAAGGGCATTTATTGCTTCCTCCCATTTCATGGGTATAATCTCAATTTCTATATCCATGGTATCCTCTATTGCTTTCATAATATCCACATTAAACCCGGTGTAGTTTCCATTTTTATCAATAAATTCATAGGGTGCAAAATTGTAATCCCCAGCTACTTTTATTTTCACCTTATTTAAACTGTAATTATCCCTAACTTCATCTGCTGGATTGCTGGCTATGTGTACAATAATTATTCCAGCAATAACCAGCATTATGATGAACAATATACCCTTTTTCATCAATATCAACCCTTTAAATATTTATAAATCTTGCTAACAGCTTGTACACAAAAAATATTTCTATAAGAATATACCTATTTTATAATTATATCGTAAATTTTTGGAATATATTTATCTATTTTCCTTTGGGGCTGGCTAATTCAACCTTAACCTTTATTCCTTTTACTCTCTTGTTGTTAAGCTTTTTAACTAATTTATCAGCATAATCCCCTTTTATGGAAACAAAAGTAAATTTATCAAACATATCAATATCGCCTATGCTTTTTTTGGGTATTCCTGCTTCATTTATTATTGCCTCTAGTATGTGCCTTGAGCTTACGCCTTTTTTCTTTCCCACATTAATGTATACCCTGTTTATATCTTCTGTACCATAGTCCACTGAATCCAGTTCACTGTGTTTACCTATCTTGTTGTTTTCTAAACAGAATTTTAACAGGCATGCTGCTATATCAAATGAAGTAAAATCTTCCACAAGCAGCACGTTTAACATCTTTTCATACTTATCCAGTTGTCCTCTTTGTATTTCTTCTCGAATTCTATTTAACAGTATATTGCTCTGTCTATCTTCCATGTCCTTTAGCGTTGGTATATTCTTTCTTTTAATCTTTGCCTTCGTATACCTTTCAATAGTTTTAATCCTATGGAATTCCCTGTTTGTAACAAAGCTGATTGCCATTCCTTCCCTGCCTGCTCTGGCTGTTCTTCCAATTCTATGAACATAGTTTTCTTCATCCTGTGGCAGGTCATAGTTAAACACAACATCCACGTCATCTACATCTATACCCCTTGCTGCCACATCAGTTGCTACAAGTATATCAATACCTCCACTTCTGAATTTGCTCATTACCTTATCCCTTTGGGACTGCTTCAAATCTCCATGAAGCCCATCCACAAAATAGCCTCGCCCCTGCAGTTCTATTGTAAGCTCGTCAACTTTCTTCTTTGTATTGCAGAATACTAAGGATAGCTTAGGATTTAAAATATCTAACAAGCGGGATAATATCTCCGTCTTCATATGTTCTTTTACTTCCAGATAATACTGCTCTATTTCAGGTACCGTCAGTTCCTTAGGCACTACCTTTATTATTTCCGGATCTCTTTGATACCTTTTGGCAAAATTTAGTATTTCCTCAGGCATTGTAGCTGAAAAGAATACCGTCTGCCTTGTATCGGGAAGCTTATTGATTATAAACTCTATGTCATCTCTAAAGCCCATATCAAACATCTCATCGGCTTCATCCAATACTAATATATTTACATTATCCAATTTTAATGTTTTCCTTTTTATGTGGTCTATTACCCTACCTGGCGTTCCCACTACTATTTGAATTCCCTTTTTAAGGGCTTTTATCTGCCTTTCTATTGGCTGTCCTCCATATACAGGCAATACATAAGTGTCCTTTTTATACTTTGAAAGCCTTTTAATTTCTTCTGCCACCTGAATTGACAGCTCTCTTGTGGGGCATAGTACCAATGACTGAAGGGATTTGCTGGTTCCATCAGTTTTTTCCACTATTGGTATTCCAAAGGTGGCAGTTTTACCGGTGCCTGTTTGTGCCTGGCCAATTATGTCCTTTCCCTCCATAATGAAAGGTATGGCTTCTGACTGTATTGGCGTCATCTCTTCAAATCCCATATCCTCAATTGCCTTGTATATATCCTCTGAAAGGCTTAGTTCTTCAAACCTCATTTTACCCATTATTTACATCCTTTCCTAATATTTTCTATAACCTGACCTATCAAGTATATATGTAATATGGCTTTTTGGCAATAAAAATATTATATAAATATTATTTCGAGTTTCTAAAATTTCTTATTGAATTCTTTTCCATTTGAGAGTATTATATTAATAAGCATTAAATCGAGGAGATGAGCATAGTGAGATGGAGTTTAGATGATCTATATACTTCCTTTGATTCTGAAGAGTATTTGGCAGATATAAAAAAGCTTGATGATATAATAGAAGACTTTACGAAATGGTCAGATGCAAATTTAAGCTCCTTGGACGATCCAGTATATAAAATAGAAACCTATTTAAAAAAACTAATAGATTATACAACACTGTTTTCAAAGCTTACTTCCTACCCCAGCTTAACTACTTCTGTAGATGCAAAGAACGAAACGGCACTGAAGTACCTGGACAAACTGCACTCAAAACATATACTGACTACAAAGGCAAATATAAAGTTTCAAAATTTCATCAAATCTTTGGACAACCTGGATGATATAATTGAAAAATCCCCATTCCTAAGGGAACACAGCTTTTATCTAAAGGAGATAGAGCTAAATACCAGGTACCTGTTAAGCGAAGATGAAGAGATAATTATATCAAAGATGAAGAATACAGGCTCAAGAGCCTGGTCAAAGCTGCAAAACGTAATAACTTCCACTCTATTAGTGGACATTGAAATAGATGGCGAAATAAAGAAGCTTCCCCTTCCGGTAGTAAGGAACATGGCCTATAGTAAGGATGCAGAAATAAGGAAAAAAGCCTATGAGGCTGAACTGAACTCATACAGTAAAATTGAGGAATCATCAGCAGCAGCCTTAAACGGCATAAAAGGAGAAGTGTTGACTACAAGTGAATTAAGAGGGTATAAATCCCCCCTTGAGGAAACATTAATCAACTCCAGGATGGATGAGGAAACTTTAGATGCCATGCTTAATGCAATCAGGGAGTATTTGCCTTATTTTCATAAATACTACAGAAAAAAGGGAGAAATGCTGGGACACAAGAATGGGCTGCCTTTCTATGATATATTTGCTCCTATAGGCAATATGGACAGGACCTATACATATGAGGAAGCAAGGGATTATATTGTTAAAAACTTTAGAACCTTTAGCGACAGATTAGCCGATTTTGCTGAAAATGCCTTTAATAGCAGATGGATAGATGCTGAACCAAGGGAAGGAAAAAGAGGAGGAGCCTTCTGTTCAAATATTCATCCAATCAAGCAAAGCAGAATTTTAGCCAATTTCAGTGGAAGCTTCGACAATGTTCTTACCCTGGCCCATGAACTGGGACATGGATATCATGGAAACTGCCTAAAGAATGAATCCATTTTAAACAGCAGATATCCAATGCCCATTGCTGAAACTGCTTCCATATTCTGCGAAACCATTGTTATGAATGCAGCCTTGAAGGAAGCAAAGGATGAAGAAAAGCTGAACTTAATTGAAAAATCCATACAGGATGCGGGTCAGGTAATTGTAGACATATATAGCAGATTCCTGTTTGAATCTGAGCTGTTTGAGAGAAGAAAGGACCATTCCCTTTCTGTCAAAGAATTAAAGGAAATAATGCTAGATGCTCAGAAAAAGGCTTATGGAGATGGACTGGACCATGAGTATCTCCATCCATATATGTGGATAAATAAGACACATTATTACTATGCAGAGAGGAATTTCTATAACTTCCCTTATGCCTTCGGATTGCTGTTCTCTAAGGGATTATACGCAAAATACCTGGAAGATGGGGAAGGTTTTGTGAAGGAATATGACAGTTTCCTTCGTGCTACAGGAAAGAACAGCATTTACGACGTAGCCAAAATAATGGGAATTAATGTCCATTCCATAGACTTCTTTAGAAGCTCCCTTGAACTTATTAGGAAAGATATTGAAGTATTTATTGCACTTGAAGGCGCAACTGGAAAGTAGGTACAATATATGAACATACTGTCTGATTTTAACAGTAATGAGAAGATATTCCTTATTTACCTTATTGCAATAAATATAATTACTTTCTCAGCATTTCTGATAGATAAGATTAAAGCCAAAAACAACAGCTGGAGGATAAGGGAGAGTACTCTGATATTATTGTCAATATTAGGCGGCTCTTCCGGCGCCCTTTTGGCTATGGTAATGTGCAAGCACAAGATAAACAAGCTTATATTTACTATTGCTATTCCCATTGCATTTATTATACACAGAGTTTTGGAAATATACATATTTAGCCATCTCATCTAAACTAAGAGGACCCCTTTTTAAAGAGGAGTCCTTTTAGTTTTTTATAGATTATTTAATACAAAAAAGAAGGTTTTTTTGATTTTATGTAGAATGTACAATTAGGCAGTTTTTCATTAATCTGGAAAGAGGTTGAAAATCATGGGGAAGAACGATAATGACAAACTATGCATTATGATTATCCCTCGGACCGCTAAAGTCAGGAGATTGACTATTCCTACATGGTTGCCTAAAGCAATAGTCATAGCTATAGCCTCAATAATTCTAATCGTAGCATTAATAATCAATAGCATATACTCATCCTATGCAGAATTAAGAGAAATGTACACTGCAAAGACCACAGAAATAGATGAACTGAAAAAGGAAAATGAAGATAAGAATACTCAAATCAATGAACTCAAGGCTCAAACTGATAAGCTATATGAGAAATCAGTAGAAATTGATAATAAGCTGGCAGAAATTGATAAACTGCAGAGGCAACTGGAAAAGATGGCTGGAATTCAAAACTCTTCCAGAAGTGAAGGAATAGTTAAATCTCTTAAACTGCAACCCGTTAATTCTTTGGATGGATTACAGGTTCTCATGGATACGCTGGACTATAAGGAAAAGGAATTGCAGAATTTCATAGCAGAAATGGAAGAAAGGCTTGAGTACTTGGAAACTGTGCCAGACCTATGGCCAACAACCGGAAGGCTTACTTCTAAGTTTGGCACGAGACAAGATCCATTTACTAGAGGAACTTCTTATCATGAAGGAATAGACATAGCAAACTCCGTAGGAACAAATATAGTAGCAGCAGCTAAGGGTAAGGTTACTTTTGCAGGCTACAAGAGCGGTTATGGGAGAACCATAATAATAAACCATGGAAATGGTTATACAACTCTATATGGCCATCTCAGCAAACTGCTGGTATCAGCTGGAGATAGAGTTGAAAAGGGACAAGTCATTGGAAAAATGGGTAGTACAGGAAGAAGCACCGGGCCTCATCTCCATTTTGAAGTACACAAAGATGGAAAACTCCTTAATCCGCTTAACATATTAAAATAATTTCAGGGGTGATATGAGTGGCAAGATATAAAAATGAATATACTACTCACAATATTGATTCTCTTACAGGTGAAAACATCAGAATAATTGGAAAAGTGGAAGGGACTGGAAATCTGAGGATAGATGGATACATTGAGGGAGATATTGATTACAAGGGAGATGTTGTTATTAGCGAAACTGGAAGAGTTAAGGGAAATATAAGCTGTTCAAATATTACAATATCCGGAGTTGTAGAGGGCAATGTCAATGCCACAGGTAAATTAGTCATAATGGAAACTGGAAAACTAACAGGAGATGTGGAAGTTTTCAATATTGTAATAAACGACAATGGCTTCTTCCATGGCACTTGTAAGATGAGAGCCAATAAACCATTAGAAAACGAAGCAAGCGAAGAGTCTTTCAGCTAAATTCATTTAAAGGTCAGGTTTTTCCTGACCTTTATTGTATGTTAAATTCTATACCCTATTTACGAAGCTTTTCAGCTTATAACTTCCTGCGCTAAACAGCGCTGCTATCATAAGCAGTACAATTACTGCATTTGGAAATAGATTTAATGTTTTCACACTATCCAATAGCCAATAAGTAGGAGTAATCTTGCCGATATTTTTGATTACAAATGGCACTTTAGGAAATACCTCAGACTTTAATGAAATTAAGCTTAAAAATATGCTGGCTATACTGAATATTATGGCTGCAAAGGATACTACCCCCTGTTCTTCAAATACCCTGGTCATAAACATTGTAAAAGTGATGGAAAACAAGCTGGCCAGCATAATATTTGCCAGGGCTATATAGAAACTGGTAATTGTGAACCCTATTATAATCTTAGCTGTAAATAGAATTGCCAGGTTTACAGCAACCTGCAATACAAATATGGACAAACATAAGCTTCCTAATATTTCATATCCGGCATTAGCAGTGGACATGGCCCTTGATAGTATATTCTGCTTTTTCATGCCTACCATTTTTTCCCCCATGGAGCTGGAGGAAAGCAAAATGAAATATATAATCATCATCATTGCCAATGCAAATTTACTGTCAACCTTGTTTTCATTTAAGTTTATAACCTTTGTCCTGGTTCTATAATTCAGCAATTCACTTCTATCCCCAATTATTCCGTTTTTTAGCAGTATCTCGTCTCTAATTCTTTTATTTATTTCATCCTCCAGCTTTAGCTCAAAGGCTAAGGTGATATTTCCTTCTTCTCTTCTGAAGCATTGAATACCTGGTTTTTCTTCATTTTGTATTCTCTCTGTAAAGCCCTCCGGTATTTGATATACTGCAACTACTTCATTTCTTTCCAAAAGCTCCAGGGCTTTATCTTCTTCATCGTAGAATATGTTTTCAGATATATTCATCTCTTTGAGAATCTCTTCCCCATATGTTCCCTTATCCTTTACATTAAAGGCTATATTTAAATCCACTGTATAATCTCCCTTACTTACCATCAGATTTATACCCAGTATTACCGTCAAGGGAGTTATGAACATAAACATAATAGTTCTGAAGTCCTTTATTGACATCTTGAAATTTACAAAAGCAAGCCTTGAAATTTTCACCATGCTTCACCTCTTCTAACCTTAACCCAAATTAAGCTTATGGCATATAGAACCAATGATATTACTGCCATAATCATAAGCTGTATCTTTATTGAATTAAAACCATCATATATTAAATAGCTCCTGTAGGTGCTTGCAATTAAAGCATCTGGTGAATACTTTTCCACTATCCTTGCCAATACTCCATCTCCTATTTTTTTAAGTGGTACATAGGCAACTCCACCAACTATTTGAATAGTTATTAGAGCATTTAATATTGCATTTGATGCTTTCTTTCTCAGGATTAATGAAAGCAATGTAGCTAATACAGTGCCTAACAAGCTTTGAATCAATACTATTACTATTAACAAAACCAAGGAGCCTGTAAAGGATAGCCCAAATATCCTGTAAGTTAATACATATAGTAATATGAAAAATACCACAAATATATAGCTGGATATTAGATTATAGTTAAAATACTGAACATCTGTAATCGGTGCAGCCATAATCCTTGAATATACTCCTTTTTCCCTTGTAATGTACTCTCCATTAATTAAAGACATCATTATCAAGAATAGCATATATCCGAAAAAAGTTATGGAAAAATGCTCATAGCTGGTCAGGCTTTTCTTTGCAGTAATTATGTTGTTTTCTATTAATCCATGGCTATAGACTTCGGCTATTTTACTGTAAATCCTTTGAGAAAGCCCTTCTCTTTCTTCAGGTAATGCTTTTTCTTCTATTCTCTTCTGTATCATATAATTTAAATATATTTCCTCATTGTATTTATCTATTATTTCTGCCAGCATATTTCCCAGACTTTCAAAGCCTTCGTCAGTTATTTCTATTTCTATTGGTATATCCCTGTTATTTAAAAAGCCTTGTCCATAGCCTTCCGGAATAGCGACTATATATTGAGCATCTTCTTCCCTTATTTCTACTAATCTCTTCATTTCCTGACCTTCTAAAAAACCTATAAGATTATTGGATTCTGCTGAATTATCCTCATCTTTTATCATTATTTTCATAACTGGCATTTCTGCTGATGGAACAAACTGATCCTCACTAAAATATCCTATTACCAGGCCTAATAACAAGGGAAAAACAGAAAAGATAAGCAATTGATTAAGCAGGTTTTTCAAGGTTGACTTCAGAACTGTTTTAATGAAAGCCAATAATTTCATCTTATCCCTCCTAATCCCTTAGATTCCTGCCTGTTAATGCCAAGAATACTTCCTCCAATGAAGGCTCTTCAAAGTTTATGCTCTTAATTCTTCCTCCATGGCTTTCTATTACCTTTAGCACTGCTTCCAATCTAAAACTATTCTTATCTGCCAAAAGCTTTATGAGCCCTTTTTCTTCAATGCATTCATTAACTCCTGGTAATTGTTTAATTGCCTGTATCATTTCCCTTCTATAGTCAAATGCTTCTATAAGAATTCTATCATTGTTGCTAATCATAGATTTGATGGACTTCTTATCGCCATAGGCAACCTCCTGTCCTAAGTCTATTATGAATACTTTGTTACAGAGCATTTCAACTTCCTCCATATAGTGGGAGGTATATATTACAGTAGTGTTGTTTTCTTTATTTATCCTCTTTGTAAACTCAAATATGTGATTTCGCGATTGAGGGTCTATGCCAACAGTTGGCTCATCCATAATGAGTATACTAGGATGGTGTAATATTGCACAGGCAATATTTAACCTCCTTTTCATTCCTCCAGAAAACTTGTTTACCTTTTCCTTTCTCCTATCTTTAAGGCCTGTCACCTCCAAGGCCTCATCAATTCTCTCCTTTAACTGCCTTCCCTTTAATCCATACAAGTAGCCAAAGAACTCCAGATTGTCATAGGCAGTTATACCTTCAAACAGGGCTATCTCCTGTGGTACCAGGCCAATTTGCTCCTTAACCTTTAAGGGCTCCTTTTTTAAGTCATATCCATCTATTATGACCTCTCCACCGTCACTATCCCATAGCCCTGTCATTATCTTTATTAGTGTAGATTTTCCCGCTCCATTTGGTCCTATCAGACCAAATATATCCCCCTCATCTATTGTTAGCGTTATATTGTCAAGAACTATTTTGTCGCCAAAGCGTTTGGTAATGTTTTTCACTTCAATTAAGCTCATATAAAAACCTCCTTAACCCTTCTATTAATAGAATAGAGGATTATGGAGGCATTAAATACTATCTTCAGTAACTTAATACAGTGACTTAAGTCATTTCATTGAGCCAGACCCACCTTAAAGGCAAATATGGCAATTTGAGTTCTGTCCCTTAACTCCAGCTTAGATAATATTGTGCTTATGTTATTTTTTACAGTGCCCTCTGATAAAAACAGCTTTTCGGCGATTTCCTTGTTTGATAGCCCATTGGCTATTTCCTTTATAATTGTTACTTCCCTGTCCGTCAGTCCATATTTTTCAATCTCCTTCAAAGAACTTCCATCCCTTGAAACGCTGGATATTATAGTATCTGCCACCTTTGGGTGCACTACCAGACTTCCCTTAGTTGAAACCTTAATCCCTTCATATATAAGGTCATAGGAGCTGTCCTTCAGAAGGTATCCAGAAGCACCGTATTTAAGCGCTTCATGTATGTACTCTCTATCATCAAAAGTAGTCAGTATGAGTATTTTCACATCCCTATATTCCTCTTTGATAATCTTTGTGCCCAGGACTCCATCGCATACAGGCATTCTTATATCCATCAATACTACATCTACATCATTATTTCTTATGAATTCCAGAGCTTCCTTTCCATTTCCACAGGTGCCCACAACCTCTATGTCCTCGTAGGAGGATAGAATTATACTAAGCCCCTCCCTTATAAGCTTTTCATCGTCTACAATTAAAACATTAATTTTATCCATATTCCTCACCTGTATATTCCTTATCAAGTTTTAAAACTACCCTTAAAAGAAACCCTTTGCCTTTTTCCGTGCTATACTGAACCTGTCCACCTAATTCGCTTACTCTCTCCCAAATGTTTGTAAGCCCCATCCCTTTTTGAATGCTGTCACTGCCTACTCCATTGTCCCTTAATGTGAGAATCAGCTCATCCTCGCCAAAGTTCATGAATATGTTAATCTTAGTTGCCTTACCATGCCGCACAGAATTGGTAAGAAATTCCTGTACCACCCTATATACCACAAAAGACTGCTTTTCATTTAAAGCCTTCTTTTCCCTTGAAAACCCCAGCTTAACATCCACTCCTGTAAGCTTGCTAAATTGTCTAGTTAAGCTCTCAATAGCCATAATAGGCTGGTACTTCTCCATCTCCACTGGTTTCAGCTCTCTGATTGCCTTTCTTACTTCCTCCAATCCCTCCCTGGCAAAGCTCCTTAAGTTCCTTGCCATTTCAGAGGCTAAAGCGCCATTTTCCTTAGCCAGCTTTTCTATGGCTCCAAGTTGAATTATTATAGTAGAAAGGCTATGGCCTACACTATCGTGGATTTCCCTTGATATTCTGTTTCTTTCCCTCAGCACTGCCAGCTCACTTATGGAATCTGCATATATTTCTAAATCCATATTGGCTTTTTTGAGCTTTTCCTCTGAAATCTTAAGGCTGTTGTATAGTTTTTCAACTGCCAGCCTTTGATTGTGCTCATATTTTATATACAAT